>OHPO01000001.1_pt1 | contig 287589 bp, 273 predicted proteins | sample 1577741 | NCBI WGS metagenome assembly OHPO01 (sample SAMEA3879574, study PRJEB24766) | human gut metagenome | biome: human-associated habitat; feature: feces | place: USA | collected 1985/1987
TGCTTGGAAATCCTGAGAAGGCAGCTCTGCTGACGAGTCTGGCGAAGTCGATGAACTTGAACGACCCTCCAGAAATGGTGCATCGTTCAACAAAAAATATGAAAAAAATACTAGACGTGGGCTTTATTATATAACGCCTGAATTTCAGGAGGAAATTTGTCAGGCATCATTTCGTGAATTGAGTCCTCGTTTCCGTCAGCTATTGCTTTTTCATAGTACCAGCATTTGAATTTAAGCATGGCGAGGGTCTTTTTAAGAGCTGCAATTTCTTCTTCAACAGCTATCTTGCGGGCTTCAAATATTTCTTTTCTCTCGGCATAAGTTGAGCTCCCGCCGGACACCAATTTAAAAAACTGTTTTATATCTTTGATTTCCAGTCCCGATTTTTTCAGACATTCTATGAGCTTAAGTGAAACAAGCTCGTTATCGCTGAATTTCCTGATGTTACCGCTTCGTTCAAGATTTGGGAAAAATCCCTCTTTATCATAATATCTTAAAGTTGAAATTGGAATGCTAAACATTTCCGAAACCTGTCCTATTGTATACATTTTTAAATCCTTTCAAAAAAGTATTGACCTAAAGTTAGGTTTAGGTATTACAATTACTTCATTATATAATAAAAAAAAGAAGGAGTAAATATTTATGTTGATTGATAATGTAAAATCCCCTGAAGATATCAAAGGGTTTAGTAAAGAACAGCTAGAGAAACTGGCAGAGGAGATAAGAAAAGGTCTTATGAACCGCCTCTCTAAGAAGGGCGGACATTTTGGACCTAATTTTGGATTCGTGGAAGCAACTATTGCACTCCATTATGTTTTCAATTCGCCTGTGGATAAATTTGTATTTGACGTATCTCATCAGAGTTATGTGCATAAAATGCTTACAGGACGTAAAGACGCATATTTTTATGATGAGCATTTTGCAGATGTGTCAGGTTATACCAATCCTGAAGAAAGTGAACACGATTTTTTCAATGTGGGACATACTTCCACATCAATCAGTCTTGCCTGCGGCCTTGCAAAAGGACGGGACTTGAAGGGTGATAATGAAAATATTGTTGCGGTAATCGGCGATGGTTCATTAAGTGGCGGTGAAGCATTGGAAGGGCTGGATTTCGCTTCGGAGCTTAACAGCAATTTTATTATCATTGTCAATGATAATGATATGTCAATTGCGGAAAATCATGGCGGACTGTATAAGAACCTGAAAGAGCTTCGTGATTCTGACGGAAAATGTGAATGTAATCTTTTTAAGGCAATGGGACTTGATTACAGATATGTCGCTGACGGAAATAATATTGAATCATTAATCAAAGCCTTTGAAGAGGTTAAAGATATAGACCACCCCGTTGTTGTCCACATCAATACATTAAAGGGTAAAGGGTATAAGCCTGCTGAGACCAATAAGGAGAACTGGCACTGGTGCATGCCTTTTGACGTTGAAACAGGTAAAAGCAATGTGGACGATTTCGGTGAGGATTATGGCAGTCTTACCTGCGAATATCTTTTGAAAAAAATGAAGCAGGATAAAAGCGTTGTTGTACTTGTAGCCGCAGTTCCTACCTGTATAGGTTTTACAGAGGACAAGAGAAAAGAAGCCGGTAAACAGTTTATTGATGTGGGAATTGCCGAAGAACATGCAGTTGCAATGGCATCAGGAATTGCCAAAAACGGCGGCAAACCTGTATTTGCAACTCACTCAAGCTTTTTCCAGAGAACTTATGACCAGATATCCCAGGACCTTTGTATCAATAATAATCCTGCAACATTGCTTGTAAACACAGCTTCCGTATATGGCATGAATGACGTTACCCACCTTGGAATATATGACATTCCTATGATGTCCAATATTCCTAATCTTGTGTACCTTGCACCTACAAGCTGTGAGGAATATTTTGCCATGCTTGAATGGAGTATTGAACAGAATGAACATCCTGTGGCAATAAGAATCCCATGCAACGGTGTAATCAGAACAGGTAAAGAAGCAGACGCAGACTACAGCGTAATCAACAGATATAAAGTGACAGAGTCAGGACAGGATATTGCAATTATTGCACTTGGTGATTTCTATCAGATTGGTGAAAAGTTAGCAGAGTTAATTGCCGACAAGACAGGAGTGGCACCAACACTTATCAATCCAAGATACATCACAGGTATTGACACCGAAATGCTTGAGGACCTCAAAAAGAACCATATAAAAGTAGTAACCCTTGAGGACGGAATACTTGACGGCGGGTTTGGCGAAAAGATTGCAGCTTTCTATGCCGCAACGGATATGAAAGTCTACAATTATGGCTTAAAGAAGGAGTTTATTGACAGATATTCAGTAGATGAAATTTTAAAAGAGAACCGTATTACTCCGGAACAGATTTTTGAGGATTTACAGTAATTATATACACCTCGGATTGCGGTTTTGACAGCCGTGGTCTGAGGTATTTCTATATTTAATAATTTACACATTGTGTAATCTAAAAATATATGATACAATATACACAATGTGTAAAACAGGGAGACTGTATCCATGGAGAATTTAACAGAGTGTCAGATTGAGATAAAGAAAATTCGTGAAGCAACAGGAATGAACCGCAAGGAGTTCTGCGAGCATTTTAACATACCATACAGGACGGTTACCGAATGGGAGCGTGGAACCCGTAATGCACCGGATTATGTTTTGAGGCTGTTGGCTTACTATATTAAGAGTGAGAATATGATTAAGAAGGAGGAACAGAATGGACAAGAATAGAGTTATCACGGTACAAAATATTCCTATCACAATATCCAGAGTGGATATTGATGATTATATATGTATAACGGATATGGCAGCGGCCAAATCTGATAATTCAAGGGCAGCGGATGTAGTTAGAAATTGGCTTAGAAATAGAGCTACTCTTGAATATTTGTCAACATGGGAGGAAATTTATAATCCTAATTTTAAAGTGTTCGAATCTGAACACTTTAAAAAACAAGCCGGATTATTGACTTTCACGCCAAGTATTTCTGAATGGGTAGAACAAACCAACGCTATCGGGTTATATGTCAAGAAAGGAAAATACGACGGAATAAATATTTAATTCTCCACGAATCGTAAAATCCGCATAAATTCACCATATTCTACGAATTGTGGGTTTGAAATATGATGCATAAAGGATATTATTACCATGAAAGGAGGTAGATGATGGACCAGATAAAGATTGGCGGATTTATTGCAGAAGAAAGGAAAAGGAAGGGATACACCCAGAAGATTCTTTCCGAAAAACTTGGAATAAGTGATAAGACAATTTCTAAATGGGTACGGGGAAACGGATTCCCTGAAGTATCACTTCTGATTCCATTATGCAGTGAACTTGATATAACAGTTAATGAATTGCTCTCAGGGGAAAGGGTTTCTGAAGAGCAATATCGTAAGAAGGCGGAGGAAAACATGGTGAATTTAGTTAAAGAAGCACAGGAAAATAAAAAGAAAATAATTCTGTCGGTAATGGTAGGCATATTAACAATACTTGCCACCGTTCCTCTATTTATGGTTGCGGGAATGTTTGATATGAGGACTGGTGTCAGAATAACATTTATTGCAATTGGTATAGTTGTAATGATAATAGGAATTGCAGTTGCGTGCGTTATGGACAGAGAAGCAGGGGCTTTTGAATGTCCTGAATGTCATGAACGATTTATCCCTGATATGAAATCATATATCATGGCAGCGCATACACTGACTAAGAGAAAACTAATATGCCCTAAGTGTGGTGCACACAGATATTGTAAAAAAGTTCTTACAAAATAATATTAAATCACCCCGGATTCATGTGAATCCGGGGCAGATAGATTCTTATTTTTCACAGATATGTCTGGCTACATAGACACCGCTTGCGGAGGCGTGTGAAAGGGAGTGGGTAACACCGCTGCCGTCACCGATTATGTACAGACCGTCATATTTACATTCAAGATTTTCATTGAGTTCAACTTCCATATTGTAGAATTTAACCTCAACACCGTAAAGCAATGTATCATCATTGGCGGTGCCGGGAGCAATTTTATCAAGGGCATAAATCATTTCGATAATTCCGTCAAGTATTCGCTTCGGAAGCACAAGGCTTAAATCACCCGGTGTAGCCTTGAGAGTAGGTGTTACAAGACCTTCTCTTATACGGGTCTCATTGCTTCTTCGGCCTCTGACAAGGTCGCCGAAACGCTGTACGATTACACCGCCGCCAAGCATATTGGAAAGGCGGGCAATACTTTCGCCGTAACCGTTGCTATCCTTGAAAGGCTCAGAAAAATGCTTTGCAACAAGGAGTGCGAAATTAGTATTTTCTGTCTGCATTTCCTCACCCTCATAACTGTGGCCGTTGACGGTTACGATTCCGTTGGTGTTCTCATTAACAACAATGCCGTGTGGATTCATACAGAAAGTACGGACATTATCTTCAAACTGCTGTGTCCTGTATACGATTTTACTCTCGTATAATTCATCTGTAAGATGTGAAAAAATAACGGCAGGAAGTTCAACACGTACACCGATGTCAACACGGTTTGATTTAGTAGGGATGTCCATTTCATGACATATATTTTCCATCCATTTACTGCCGCTTCTGCCCACAGATACGATACAGTTCTCACATTCAAACTCATCGGAAGCTGTTTTAATACGATACCCGTTATCGGTACGGTTTATTGATACAACAGGTGTATCAAAGTGAAAATCAGCTTTTTTCTTCAATTCATTGTAGAGATTTTCAAGAACAACATAATTTATATCTGTTCCGAGGTGACGGACAGAAGCATCAAGAAGTTTTAATTTGTTCTGCATACAGATTTTCTTAAACTGTGTACCCGCAGTTGAAAAAAGTCTGGTACCCTCGCCTCCGTGTTCCATATTAATTTTATCTACATATTTCATTAATTCTATGGCTTGTTGCTTACCTATGTATTCATACAATGTTCCGCCGAAATCATTGGTAATGTTGTATTTGCCGTCAGAAAATGCACCTGCACCGCCAAAACCGCTCATGATGGAACAGCTTTTACACTTAATGCAGGTGGGAATTTTGTCACCGTCAATAGGACACTTTCTGTCAGATAACCGGTGTCCCGCTTCAAATACACCGATGGACAGGTCCGGATTTTTCTTTGCCAGCTCATAAGTCGCAAATATACCGCCGGGTCCTGCACCGATTACAATAACGTCATAATGTTTCATTCAAAAACCTCCTGTGTTGTTTTAGACATAAAAAAACCACAGACAGTTCACCTATAATAGATTATAGATAACTGTTTGCGGCAGCTAGTAGAAACATTCATCCTTATTATGAATATATATAACCTGTTTACAGAATAGCAAACCTGATAAAAAAAATCAATAATATAAAAGAAATTGACATTAATTTTTTTGAGTATTACTATGCAGTTAGAAATGACTAACAGAAGTTATGAAAGGAGAATTTTGGAGGTGAAATCAAAAAAAGCCAAGTGCCTGCCACTCATCAATTAATCTTGAAAAATCTCCTTCAAGTACCGGCACCACACCATTTTTTAATCATAAATCTATTATCACCTCTTGAAAAAAATATTTACCAATCGGAGAGATTTAATCATTTTCGCGGGGCTAAAAGGGATAAGCTGTTAGGAAAAGAAAAGGAATAAATTTTTTTATAAAATAATATACAAAAGGTTAATTAATTAAACTGCGTTTCCGATATAAAAAATGTAACAGAGAAAAGTTACGTAATCATATGATAATTGTGGGATGCCCAGGAATCCCATTATTATTCCGGCAAAAGGATTCGCCGGTGATAACGTTTAAGCGGAACAGAATAAGACACTGGCCGGTGTCATCTGTTACTGACTTAGATAATTTTAAAATTCAATTACATGGAGGTAATTATTATGGTAGTACAGCACAATTTAACAGCTATGAACTCTAACAGAATGTTAGGAGTAACAACAAGCACACAGGCAAAATCAACAGAGAAGTTATCATCAGGTTATAAGATTAACAGAGCAGCCGATGATGCAGCAGGACTTTCAATTTCTGAGAAGATGAGAAAGCAGATCCGTGGACTTACACAGGCTTCTTCAAACGCACAGGATGGTATCAGTGCAGTGCAGACAGCAGAAGGTGCATTAAATGAAGTTCAGGATATGTTACAGAGAATGAACGAACTTGCAGTTAAGGCAGCTAACGGAACTAACTCAGAAGATGACAGAAATTACATCCAGGATGAAGTTAACCAGCTCATCAAGGAAATCGACAGAGTATCTACAACAACCAAGTTCAACGAGACATACCTCTTAAAGGGGGATGACGCTACAGCAGCAACTGTTGCAGATACAGCAGCAACTGAGAAAACAGCAGGAGCAGCAGGGGCTAAACAGGTATATGAAATTGATTTCGACGGTAAAATCACAGCACCAGCAGAAGGTAAATCAGACGTTTCATTTAAGGTTGGAAGCAAGACTTATTCTATCACAGTAGAAGCCGGTGATGATGCCGCCAAGATTGGTGGAAAGATTAAGGATGCCCTTAACAATAATAAGTACTCTGATAAGGTTGGTGGTGATTATACTGCAACTAACACCGATACCAAGATTACACTTACGGCAACTAATAATGGTGAAGTTGCAGATAAAGATAAGTTATCAGCAGCAGCTAACTCAGATGTTACATTAAAGGCATCAGGAATTCTTACACTTGATCTTCATGTTGGTGCAGATTCAACAGCAGACAACCAGATTAGTGTAGATATCAAGCAGATGTCAGCAGATGTACTTGGATTAAAGACAGGTAAGTCAACAACAACAGCAGCAAAGAACGATACCCTTCTTGTAAATGGATCAAATGATGATAATGCAAGAAAAGCAATCGATACAATCGCATCAGCACTTCAGGAAGTATCTAAGCAGCGTTCAGCACTTGGTGCAGCTCAGAACCGTCTCGAGCATACAATCGCTAACCTTGACAACGTTGTTGAAAATACAACAAGCGCTGAATCATCAATCCGTGATACAGATATGGCAACAGAGATGGTTAAGTACTCTAACAACAACATCCTTGCACAGGCAGGTCAGGCAATGCTTGCACAGGCTAACCAGTCTAACCAGGGTGTATTATCATTACTTCAGTAATTATAATCAGTTGATAAAACAGACCATAATAAAGAAAAGACGTTCGGGAAACCGGACGTCTTTTTATAGTTGATATTTTTTATAAAATCTTAATAATATTCCTCTTTATTTTTCTATAGTCTTGTGCTAACATACAATTAAAGCATTCATATTCTTTTTTCTATGACGTAAGTCATTTCTAATTTCTAAATTGAAATCAATGCTTTATACCCAATCTAATTTTATAAGGCAGGAAGTTTTTATTTAGAATTAATGGCTTTTTCTGCCTGGAAGGAGAACATATGAATAATGAAACTGTAAACAGAAAATACAAGGATACCGTATTCAGGCTTTTATTCAAAGATAAGTCTAATCTTCTCTCACTCTTTAATGCGGTTAACGACACCGACTTTTCCGATGAAAACGATATCAAGATAACTACCCTTGAAAATGCCATATATATGACGAGCAAGAATGATATTTCCTGTATCATAGATATGAAGCTTAACCTTTTTGAACACCAGTCAACAGTCAACCCGAACATGCCATACCGCAACCTTGAATATGTGACAAAGTGTTTTAAAAGATATGTTGGTAATTTTGATATATATACCGGCAAAGCCCTTACCTTACCTAATCCTAAGTTTGTTGTATTTTATAATGGTGTTAATGAGCAGCCGCCAATCAGGGTAATGCGTCTGTCCGATTTATATGCCCACAAGGACGAGATACCTAATCTTGAACTTGTGGTTATCCAGTACAATATCAATAACCTGGCGGATTGCACCTTAATGGACAGATGTGAACCCCTTAAGGAATATTCAGAGTTTATCGGATGCATCAGAAGCAATCTCAAAACAATGGATAAGGGAGAGGCAGTGGATTCAGCCATTGATTATTGTATCGGAAACGGTATTCTTAAAGATTTTCTCACCAATAACAGAAATGAGGTCAGGTCAATGAGTTTATTTGAATTTGATGCGGAAGAATCTGTAAAGGACATTATTAAGGCTTAAATTATTATAATATATTAATATGTCTCCGGTTTTCTTATTTCCTTGACATCCCAACATCAAAAATATAAAGTATGTATTAGAATAAGCAGAATAGTAGGAGATGCAAGTATGAGAATTTTTGTGACAGGCGTTGCAGGACAGTTGGGTCATGACGTCATGAATGAGCTTAACAAGAGAGGACATGTGGGAATCGGAAGTGATATTGCAGAGCAATATCAGGGAGTTGGGGATGGTTCTTATGTGACTAAAGCCGAGTATATATCGCTTGATATAACGGATAAAGAAAGTGTGGACAAGGTTATAGGCGAAGTAAAACCGGATGCGGTAATTCACTGCGCAGCCTGGACAGCGGTTGATCTGGCAGAAGATGAGGATAAGAAAGATAAAGTTAAGGCAATTAATGCAGACGGAACAGAAAATATTGCCAGGGCCTGTAAGAAATATGATTGCAAGATGATGTATATATCAACAGATTATGTCTTTGACGGACAGGGAGAGACACCATGGGAACCGGACTGCAAAGATTATAAGCCTCTCAATGTTTATGGTGCTACTAAGCTTATGGGAGAACAGGCAGTAAGTGGTATTCTTGATAAATATTTTATTGTCAGAATTGCATGGGTGTTCGGTGTCAATGGTAAGAATTTTATCAAGACAATGCTTAACGTCGGCAAGACCCATCCACAGGTGAGGGTTGTGAGTGACCAGATTGGTACGCCGACATATACGTTTGACCTTGCAAGACTTCTTGTGGATATGATTGAGACAGAGAAATACGGATATTATCATGCAACTAATGAAGGCGGATATATAAGCTGGTATGATTTTACCTGCGAGATTTTTAAACAGGCAGGATATGATACCGAGGTAGTTCCCGTAACAACGGCTGAATATGGAATATCTAAGGCGGCAAGGCCTTTTAACAGCAGACTTGATAAGAGCAAGCTTGTGGAAAACGGATTTAAGCCATTACCAACATGGCAGGACGCCGTAGCCAGATATTTGAAAGAGATTATGTAATATGGAAAAATATTTTGTACCCAAAATTGACACCCCTTTAGAGGGAGTGGTGACTGTTCCGGGGTCTAAGAGCATGACGAACCGTGCACTTTTGCTTGCGACATTGTCAGAAGAGGAGTCCGTATTAAGAGGCGTACTTTTCAGTGATGATTCCAGACATTTTTTAGCTTGTCTTCAAAGTCTTGGCTTTTTACTCGAAATTGATGAGAATGAAAAAGTTGTTAAAATCAAAGGAACAGGCGGCAGAATTCCATATAAGACAGGAACAATAGATGTGGGAAGTGCGGGAACGGCAGCAAGGTTTCTGACTGCGATGTTGGCACTTTCTGACGGCGAATATACCGTGATGTGCTCAGAGCAGATGGAAAAAAGACCTATGGCAGAGCTATTCAATGTTCTCACAGAAATGGGTGCGAGGTTTGAATATCTTAAGAACGAGGGTCACCTTCCCGCAAAGGTTATTGGCAATGGCGGAGTCTGCAAGGATATAACCATGGACATAAGCCGTAGCACACAGTTTCTTAGTGCAATGCTTATGGTAACTCCTGTGACCAGAAGCGGTATCAGAATCAGGATTACAAGTGAAAAAAAGACAGGCGCCTACATTAAGATTACTATGGATATGTTGAGAGAATTTGGCATTAATGTTACTTTTGATGGTGAAGAATATATCGTAAATGGTAATCAGAAAGCTGTTATAGGTGACTACTACATTGAACCTGATGTGTCGGCAGCCTGCTATTTTTATGCAATGGCGGCAGTTACGGGCGGCAAAATTACTGTAAGGAATGTCTTTGAATCTTCAGTTCAGGGTGATATGAAATTTCTTAATGTTTTGGCAGAAATGGGATGTGAAGTTACAGAGACAAAAGATGGAATTACAGTCAGCAGGACAGGCGGTTTGAAGGGCATAGATGTCAATATGAATAATTTTTCGGATCAGGCATTGACACTTGCGGCAATAGCACCATTTGCTGACGGAGATACGGTTATCAGGAATGTAGGACACATAAGAGGTCAGGAATGTGACAGAATGGCAGCCATAATTAATGAGCTGACAAAATGCGGTGTTGCCTGTCATATATCAGGAGACGATATTTTTATATCATCCGGAGCAGTCCACGGTGCAGAAATAGAGACTTATGATGACCATAGGGTAGCGATGGCATTTACCGTTACGGGACTTGTGACAGGTGGAATGGTAATAGATAATCCGATGTGTTGCAGGAAAACTTTTGAAAATTATTATGAAGTATTAGAAAAGCTTATTGAGGAAAATAACGATGGAAAAAGATGAACGCTGGGATATTTATGATGTAAATAAAAAGGTTACGGGAAGAACTATGAGGCGCAACGATTTCTGCCTTAAGGATGATGAGTATCATCTTACGGTTCTTGGAGTAGTGTCAAGACCGGACGGAAAGTATCTTATAACCAGACGTGCAATGGACAAGGTGTGGGCACCGGGGGCATGGGAAGTTTCAGGCGGTGCCTGTATGGCAGGTGAAGAGTCCTACGATGCTGTTAAGAGAGAGGTTCTTGAAGAAACAGGGCTTGATGTAAGCAATGCGGATGGAGGCTTTGTTTTTACATATCACAGAGAGAATCCGGGTAAAGGTGACAACTATTTCGTGGATGTTTACCATTTTGTAATGGATTTTGATGAAAATGATGTTATTCCACAGGAAACGGAGACCAATGGTTTTATGTTAGCCAGTCATGAACAGATAAAAGAGTTTGCGAAAACCGGTAATTTTTTACATTATGACAGTATTAAAAGGGTTTTTGAATAGAAAATCTTGAAAAATACGTTTTCTTGTTGTAAAATATAGGATAATATTTTTTAGGCTAGTTGAAATGGCGTTAGGAGGCACACCCGTGAATAATCAGGAAATGATGCAGCTGTTACCTGAACTCGATAGTCAGTATGAGGAATTGGTACAGTATTGTAAGAAATCAGGTACAATAGATCAGAGTCTATATATGGAATATGACGTTAAGAGAGGTCTTAGAGACAGCAACGGTAAAGGCGTGCTGACAGGACTTACTGAGATATCCGATGTAGTGGCTTTTGATATTATTGATGGGGAGCCGGTACCTTGTGACGGCAGACTTTACTTTCAGGGTCAGAATGTGAATAATCTTGTAAGAAAGGCACATAACAGGAGATTCCTTTTTGAAGAGACAACGTATCTTCTGCTTTTCGGAAGTCTTCCTACAGAACATCAGTTGAAGCAGTTTATTAATATTTTAGGCGGTCTTCGTGAACTTTCGGGACAGTTTGTACGTGATGTAATTATGAAAGCACCTTCCGCTAATATTATGAATGCACTTGAGAAGAGTATAGTTACACTTTATTCTTATGATGAGAATCCTGAGGATATCTCTGTTGAGAATGTTTTACGCCAGTCGCTCCAGCTTATTTCAAAGGTGCCGGTAATTTCAGTTTTTGCATATCAGTCTTATATGCACTTCAAGAAGAATGATGTGTTGATTATTCGTAATCCGGATCCTGAGTGTTCTACAGCCGAGAATATTTTAAGAATGTTAAGACCTGACGGTAAATATACAGAACTTGAAGCCAAAGTGCTTGATGTTGCACTTGTTCTCCATGCGGAACACGGTGGTGGTAATAACTCTACTTTTACGACACATGTTGTTACGTCTTCGGGAACAGATACTTATTCAACAATAGCATCTTCAATAGCATCATTAAAGGGACCTAAGCATGGCGGTGCCAACCTTAAGGTTCAGAAAATGATAGAAGATATTAAGTGCCATGTTACTGATTGGGAGGATGAGAAGGCTCTCACAGGCTATCTCCAGAAGATACTTGATAAGCAGGCTTTTGATAAGGCAGGACTTATTTATGGAATAGGACATGCGGTATATACCCTTTCGGATCCGAGAGAAGTTCTTCTCAAAGAGTATGCTTATAAGCTTGCTATGGAGAAAGGACATCTTAAAGAGTATGAGCTTCTTGACAGAATTGAAAATATATCTAAGAAGCTTGTTGCACAGTCAAGAAATACCTTAAAGCCAATATGTGCCAATGTGGATTTTTACAGCGGATTCGTATATACGATGCTTGGAATTCCTGAAGAACTTTTTACACCAATCTTTGCAATTGCAAGAATTGCCGGATGGAGTGCGCATCGTCTTGAAGAACTTGTCAACAAAGGCAAGATAATCAGACCGGCATATAAGTATGTGGGACATCATGTTGACTATGTAGATATCGCAGACAGAAAAGAAAGAGAAATATAATATATAAGTCCTCTTGAAGTTTTTTCAGGAGGACTTTTTATGTATAAAGGAGATGAAATATTTGACATTACAGCAGCTTATGTATTATGTGACAACTGCCGAATGTGGAAATATTACTGAGGCGGCAGAAAAGCTTTTTATCTCACAGCCAAGTCTCAGTAATGCGATTCACAATCTGGAAAAAGAAATGGGAATAGTTGCTTTTGTAAGATCTAATAAAGGCGTGGTGCTTACAAGAGATGGGGAAAAACTTTTATCATTCTCAAGAATGTTGCTTGAACAGGCAGATATTATGAAGGAACATTTTGGGACAGGGGAAAAGAGAACTCCGAAATTTTCGGTATCCTGCCAGCATTATTCGTTTGCGGTTAATGCTTTTGTGGACCTTATTAAAGAATATGATGCCGACCAGTACAGTTTTATTATCCGGGAAACACAGACGGGTGAGATCATTGATGACGTAGCCGGGGGCAGAAGTGAGATTGGAATTATATACCTTTCGGAAAATAATGAGGAAGTTCTCAGTAAGATGTTAAAAAAGAATGAGCTTGTATTTGAGGAATTGTTTATTGCAAATCCACATGTGTTTATCTGCAAGGAACATCCTCTTGCAAAAAAAGATATTATCAAAGTGGAAGAGTTGAAAGCATACCCGTATCTTGTTTTTGAACAGGGAGAAAAAAATTCATTTTATTATGCGGAAGAATTTTTAAGCATGCTTGATTTCCCAAAGAATATACAGGTCAGGGACAGGGCGACACTTTTCAATCTTGTAATAGGACTCAATGGTTTTACAGTTAGTTCAGGTGTAATTGACCGTAAGTTAAACAGTGAAAACATTATTGCCAAACCATTTGATGTAAATTGTTATATGAGAATCGGAACGATAAGAAAGAAAAATATTATGTTCAGCAAATATGCTTTTTCATATATGGAAGCATTAAAAAAGCATCTGTCCATAGTTTTAAAATATGAATAACTGCATTTTTAATGTATTTTTCAAAAAATATTTATACTGATATACTATCCACAAGTTAAGAAAACGGAGGATTGAATATGAGTAATTTACAGACACCTTTCAGATACGATTTTGTAGGCAGTTTTTTAAGACCTGATAAATTAAAAGAAGCAAGAAGAAAGTTTGATAACGGAGAATCCGATTATACTGCGTTAAAAAAGGTTGAAGACGAGTGTATCGTTGAACTTGTAGCAAAAATAAAGGAGCTTGGTTACAACGTAATTACAGACGGTGAGTTCAGAAGAGCGACATGGCATCTCGACTTTATGTGGGGATTTGATGGTGTAGGACATACACCTACAGAAACAGGACTTCCTTTCCACGGAGAAGCAGCGATGGTTGATGATACATATATAGTCGGCAGAATCGGTTTATCAAAAGAGCATCCGTTTGTCGAACATTTCAGATTCGTTAAAGCATTAGAAGACGAGAATACAGTAGCAAAACAGACCATGCCTTCGCCTGCTCAGGTTCTGGCACAGTTTACAATGCCATTTAACAGATTAAATACAGAAAAAGTATATAGCGATGACAAAGAGCTTGAAGACGATATTGTGGCAGTTTACAAAAAGGTTATTGATGACCTTTATGCCGCAGGCTGCAGAAATATCCAGTTAGATGACTGTACATGGGGTATGTTTGCGGACAAAATAGGACATACACTTTACGGAACAACAAGGGAAGGACTTATCGAATTCCAGAAAGCACATAAGGATATCAATAACAGGGTTATTGCCAACGCACCAAAGGATATGATTATTAATACCCATGTCTGCCGCGGTAATTTCCATTCAACCTATGCAAGCGAGGGTGCTTACGATTCTGTTGCGGATGTTTTATTCGGTGAAGAAAATGTAAATGCATACTTCCTTGAATTTGATGATGAGAGATCAGGCGGATTTGCTCCTCTTGCAAAAGTATCCGGAGATAAAAAAGTCGTTCTCGGACTTATAACAACAAAGTCTCCTAAGTTAGAGGATAAACAGCTTATCATTGACAGAATTCATGATGCGGCCAAATACATTCCTCTCGACAGATTATATTTAAGTCCACAGTGCGGTTTTGCTTCCTGCGAAATCGGAAATAAACTTACAGAAGAAGAACAGTGGGCAAAACTTAAACTTGTAAAAGAAATTGCCACAGAAGTCTGGGGCTAGGATTAAACATAGGCTTTATGCATTCACGCATAAAGCCTTTTATAATGGATGAAAAAAAGATATTAAATTTTCTTGAAAAGCAGGGAGAATATAATTCCGGGGATTATAACCGCAGCCATAGGGAACAGCAGACTTCCCGTAAGTGCTGCAAGTTGTAAAAAAGGTGCCATAATAATGACTGCACCCGTAAACATAATTATGGATGACAGACAGAGAAACAGACGAAGGCTGTTAAAAGGCATACATGATTTGGCTACGGCTGCCAGGCTTATAAAACCTACAGAAAGATACATTAAAAGATTGCATTGCAATTCATTTATGCTGAGTGCCGGACTTATAAGGAGAAATACAAGGCAGCAGGCGAATATGGCAATGCTGTCAGGCAATGCACTTGTAACCGCATTCCGTAAAAAAGTACCTTCGACTTTGCGGTCATTCTTTTCAAATGACATAAAAAATGCAGGAAAAGCTTCTATTACCGCATCTATCAATGTAATCTGAATCGGAATAAACGGAAAATCCCTGTTAAAGAACAGGCATAAAATACAAAGCAGTACGGAATAAATTGTTTTTATGAAAAAGACACCGGCCGATTTAGTCATATTATTTATGACACGGCGGCCTTCTGAAATAACGTCTTTTAACACGCCAAAATCCGAATCCAGAAGAACCAACTGTGCGGTCTGTTTGGCGGCATCACTGCCGTTTCCCATTGCAATGGAACAATCCGCTTGACGTAATGCCAGTAAATCATTGACTCCGTCGCCTGTCATGGCCACTTTATTGTTATTTTTCTGCAATGCCCTGACGATGATACGTTTTTTCTCAGGAGTAACCCTGCCAAAAATTGTGTATTTTACGGCAGCCTGTTCCAAGGATTCACCATCTAAACCGGACACATCTATATAATTATCATTATTTTTAATACTACACTGCCCTGCGATGCAGGAAGCGGCAACCGGATTGTCACCGGATATGACTTTAATTTCTACATCCTGATTTTTAAAATATTTAACGGATTCCGACGCATTTTTCCTGAGGACATCGGAAAGGACAATCTTACCGGCAAGAGTAATGTTGCGGGGGGTTATCTCATTGGTGTTACAGATACCTACATAGAGGATTCGCCGGCCTTTTTTCATTAACTGCATAACATCGGAGGAAATATTGCAGGTCAGCTTTTCGGGAGCACCGAGTACGAGTGTACGTCCGTCTTTCAGCGCAACGGTTGAATATTTTCTCTCTGAAGAAAAAGGCGTTGTTGAAACAATTTCGTAAGAGGAGGTGGCTGTAAAGTAATGCTTTATTGCCTTAAAAGTGGAATTGTTATCGTCGGTGTGTTTAATGTAGGTCGAAAGGAGTTTATTAAATTCGTTCTTATCAATTTCCATTGAGACCTTTTCTACTTTAAGACTTCCCTCTGTAAGTGTTCCGGTCTTATCAAGACAAAGGATGTTGCAATGGGCAAGGTTTTCAATGGAATTTAATTCCCTTACCAGAACGTGTTTCCTGGAGAGATTGATTACACCTGTGGCAAGTCCTATACTTATTAACAATACAAGTCCTTTAGGCAACATTCCGAGAAGCCCGGCAGAGGTTTCCACCACAGCTTCCGAAAGGGTACTGTGACGGACTGCAAAGGACTGGATAAATAAAAGTATTCCAAGTGGTACAATTATAAAACCCGTGAGTTTTGTGACTTTGCTCATGGATGTTATCAGTTCTGATTTGGTAACATCAGTCTTTTTAACTTCATCTACCATCCTTGAAGTAAAACATGCAGAGCTTTCGCATAATGCTTTTGCGGTTGATTTACCTGAAATAATGCTGCAGCCCGCTAAAATTGTGTCGCCCGGATGATGTGTTACAGGCTCGGATTCTCCCGTAACAATGGATTCATCAACTTCCACGGAACCTGTAACAACAGTACAGTCAGTGCAGACAGAAGCCCCTGAGTATAGAAGTAATATGTCACCGGTTCTGATTTTTTCAGGGGTAACCACTTCTTCAATGCCGCCTTTTAAAAGTGTTGCATGGGGGCGTGACTGAAGCGACAGCTTTTCAATCTGTTTTTTTGCCTTTATTTCCTGAATTATGCCGACAACGGTATTGGTCATGACAATGGTTATGAATAACAGGTTCTTAAAAGCACCTACATAGGCAAGCATAACAGCGATTAATAAGTTTAATAAATTAAATACGGTACAGATGTTGTCTTTTAATATCCGGGGTATGGTTTTGGTTGCTTTATTCATGTATATAATTTTATGCAGAAGAAGTGTTTTTTAATACAATAATTATACATTAAGAATCAGAGAAAAATTGATGAATTGTCAACCTAAATAAAAATATGGTTGACAATTAGAAAATTAACTACTATACTTCAAAAGGAATTTATAGGAGGAAACCTCATAAAGAGGAAAAAGAAAAAATGGCAAAAAAATATTTTAACACCAAATCAATCGTATTAATGGCATTGTTTGCTGCACTTTTATGTGTGTCTGCATATATCAGCATTTCATTACCTATTCCGGGAGCACCACATCTTACATTGGTAAACTTTATGGTCTTACTTATATCTTTTGTGCTTCCTGCATTTCAGCCGGCACTTGTAGTTGCAGTATGGATGCTTCTTGGAATCGTCGGCGTTCCTGTATTTATCGGAGGTGCCACAGGAATCGGATACCTTATCGGACCATGGGGCGGATATACATTATCATTTATCGTAGTTGCGATACTTGCTCCTATTGTAAGAGGTAAAAAATACAACCGAATTAAATTTACAATCCTTTCCGTAGCCGCAGCACTTTTAATAGACTTTCTTGGAATGCTCTGGCTTACATTTATTGGCGGACACTCAATCAAGTATTCATTTACATACGGTTTTGTGCCATTCCTTCCATTGGATTTAATCAAGGCTGTTGTTGTTGCACAGATTGTACCATTGTTCAGAAAAGTTATTGCTGAACAGAGCGAATAGATTTTCTACCACGGATAGCCTGTAGCATATTGGTTAAAGAATGACTATGGGTTGAACCGGCTTCAAAAGGTCAGAACTTTTAGCAGACTGTTTGAAGCCGGTATTTTTTGCACTTTTTTGTAATTGGGAATTAATTGAATTTATCTTATATTCTGCTATTAATCCACTTAAGCACATCCTCATAAACAATATTTCGGTCAATATCGTTAAGAATCTCATGTCTCATGTCAGGATAAAGCTTTAATGACACATCGGAAATTCCGATGTGTTTGTAGGTGTCATAGACTTTTTTAGGTCCTTTACCGTAATTTCCCACAGGGTCACACATTCCCGCAATTACAAAAATAGGGAGTGACTTGGGAATTGATACAAGGTTCTTCGGATTGTCCACATAGTGTAATATTGAAAATAACGTTTTGAAACCATTGCTGGTAAATGGAAAACCGCAAAGAGAATCTTCGTTGTATTTTTTTAGAACATCGTCATTACGGACAACCCAGTCGTTCTTTCCTGTGGGATTGGCTATTTTTTTATTATAGCCGCCGAAAGAAAGACGGTCAATCAGCCCGGACTTATTATGTCCCTTTGAAAAAATGCCGGAAATTGAGGATAAAATCTTACCAAAACCTGTAACAATGGCAGGCTTCGTTCCTGTTCCGCAGATAATTGCACCACGGATACCTTTTCCATACATGGTAAGATATTTTCTCGCAATAAATGAACCCATACTGTGACCAAGTATAAAATAAGGAAGTCCAGGATATTCGCCCTCAGTCATCTTCTTAAGGCGGTGGACATCACGGACCACAATTACATCTGCATTATCTTTTGCAAAATAACCCAATTCCTCGGATAATACGGTAAGACCATGTCCCAGATGGTCATTGCCGACTACAATAAAACCGTTGTCACACATAAAAGATGCAAATTCATCGTATCGTTCCATATGTTCCTGCATACCGTGAATAATCTGTAATATGCCCTTTACGGGAACGTTGTCATTCTGCCACTTATATGCCTGACATTTGTGTATACCGTCTCTTGACAGGTATGTAAATCTTGATTTAGTAACCATACACCCTCCAAAATTTTTTATTAACTCATTATATCATAAACATTGATTTTTTAAAACGAATATTATAAAATTAGCTGTGATTATAATTTTTATGGAGGAAAGATATGATCGAATTAAGTAAAAACGGCGTATATCTCGTTAATGGAACACAGGTTGTTGATGAGAACAACTTAGATGAACTTAAAGCATTAACAGGAAGCGTACCGGTTAAAGAAGATGCGGCGAAGAATACTATTGCTTACGGAATCCTTGAATCCCACAATGTATCGGGAAATATGGACAAGCTTCAGATAAAGTTTGATAAATTGACATCTCATGATATCACATTTGTAGGTATAATCCAGACCGCAAGAGCCAGCGGACTCGAGAAGTTCCCTATTCCTTATGTACTTACCAACTGTCATAACAGTCTTTGTGCGGTAGGCGGTACAATTAATGAGGATGACCATATGTTTGGTCTTACCTGCGCCAAGAAATACGGCGGAATTTATGTACCACCTCATCAGGCAGTTATTCACCAGTTCGCAAGGGAAATGCTTGCCGAGAGCGGTAAGATGATTCTTGGTTCTGACAGCCATACAAGATACGGAGCTCTTGGTACAATGGCAGTCGGAGAAGGCGGACCTGAACTTGTTAAACAGTTATTATGCAAGACATACGATATAGACCGTCCGGGTGTTGTGGCAATTTACCTTACGGGAGAACCTGTGAAGGGTGTTGGTCCGCAGGACGTTGCAATTGCCATTATCGGAGCAGTATTTGCTAACGGTTATGTTAAGAATAAAGTAATGGAATTTGTAGGTCCCGGCGTATCTAACCTCAGTGCCGATTTCAGAATCGGTGTGGATGTTATGACAACAGAGACAACCTGTCTTTCATCAATCTGGAGAACAGATGATAAGATTAAAGACTTTTATGATATCCATGGAAGAAGTGAAGCATACAAAGAACTTAATCCGGGTGCCGTTACTTATTATGACGGAGCAGTATTTGTTGAACTTGACAAGATTAAGCCAATGATTGCAATGCCATTCCATCCAAGTAACGCTTACACAATAGAAGAACTTAATGCCAACCTTGAAGATATTCTTCATGACTGTGAGCAGAAAGCGAAGATAAGTTTTGGAGATAAGGTACAGTTCAATCTTACCAATAAGATTAAAAACGGCAGACTTTATGTTGACCAGGGTATTATCGCAGGCTGTGCCGGCGGCGGATACGAAAATATCTGTGATGCGGCAGATATATTAAGAGGCAAATCAATCGGTGCCGATGAATTTACGCTCAGCGTATATCCTGCAAGTACACCTATTTATGTTGAACTTGCAAGAAACGGCAGACTTGCAGACCTTATGGCGACAGGTGCGATTGTTAAGACAGCATTCTGCGGACCTTGTTTCGGTGCCGGAGATACACCTGCCAACAACGCGTTTTCTATCAGACATTCAACAAGAAACTTCCCTAACAGAGAAGGCTCTAAGATACAGAACGGTCAGGTTGCTTCGGTTGCTCTTATGGATGCACGTTCAATCGCTGCAACAGCGGCTAACAAGGGATTCCTTACGGCTGCAACAGATATGGATGTGGAATACACAGGACCTACATATCATTTTGATAAGACAATATATGAAAACAGAGTTTTTGACAGTAAGGGAGTTGCAGACCCTGAACAGGAGATACAGTTTGGTCCTAATATCAAGGACTGGCCACAGATGGTAGAACTTCCTGAAAACCTTATAATCAAGGTTGTATCGGAGATTCATGACCCTGTAACAACAACGGATGAACTTATTCCTTCAGGAGAGACTTCTTCATTCAGATCTAACCCACTTGGACTTGCGGAGTTTACGCTTTCAAGAAAAGATCCTGAATATGTCGGAAAAGCTAAAGAAATACAGAAGGCAGAAAAAGCAAGAGAAGCAGGACAGTGTATGGGTGAAGCTGTACCTGAACTCAGGGAAATTATGCATAAGATTAAGGAAAGCTACGATGTATGTAAGGATAATACAGGTGTAGGAAGTACAATTTTTGCAGTTAAACCCGGGGACGGTTCGGCAAGAGAACAGGCAGCATCATGCCAGAAGGTACTTGGCGGATGGGCCAACATTGCTAATGAATATGCCACAAAGAGATACAGAAGTAACCTTATTAACTGGGGTATGCTTCCATTCATAATTGATAAAGGTGAATTGCCATTTGCTAACGGAGACTATATTTTCATTCCGGGAATCGCCAAGGCTGTTAAGGATAAAGCCTCAGTGATGAAAGCTTATGTAGTCAACAAAGGAATGAAAGAATTTGAGCTTAAGATGGATCCGTTGACAGATGATGAGCGACAGATAATACTTGATGGTTGTTTAATCAATTATTATAAATCACACTAATCATTCAATAGGAGGAAAAGGACAGAATGAATTACACAATTGAAGGCGGTACATTGCCAACACTTATTTTGAACCTCGAAGCAGGCGAAACAATTATGACAGAAGGAGGAGCAATGTCGTGGATGTCTCCTAATATGCTAATGGAGACAACTACCAATGGTGGTTTTGGTAAGATGATGGGAAGAATGTTCAGCGGTGAAAAATTATTTATGAACCGTTATACAGCACAGGGTGGTCCGGGAATGATTGCCATGGCATCAAGTTTACCGGGAAGCATCAAACCATTTGAGATTGTTCCGGGCAGAGAGCTTATCTGTCAGAAATCATCATTTCTTTCATGCACACCGGGCATTGAACTTTCAGTAGCTTTCCAGAAAAAGCTTGGAGCAGGTTTCTTTGGCGGTGAAGGATTTATTATGCAGAAATTATCAGGTCAGGGACTTGCATTTATTGAAATTGACGGATATTGCAAAGAATATGAATTGGCACCCGGTCAGCAGATTATTCTTGATACCGGTTATCTTGCGGCAATGGAAGCAACATGCAAAATGGATATTAAGTCAACAGGCGGCGTTAAGAATGCTTTATTTGGTGGAGAAGGTTTCTTTAACACGATTGTAACAGGTCCTGGTAAAGTATACGTTCAGTCAATGCCAATGAGCAAAATGTTTGGCGCGTTAGGATCAACTAACAAATAATAAACGATATACGGATGGTTTTTACGGAAGCGGCATGATCTTTTGGATTATGCCGCTTTTTATATATAAAAATGTAATAAATAATAGCTTCCCGGAATATATTAATAAAAAAGGTGTTTTTTATGCTTAATTATTTATGGGCATTTATGGTTCTTGCAGGGACTTTGTATGGCATGATAACAGGTAATGTGGATAAAATAACAGATGCACTTCTTACAGGAGGTGGATCTGCGATTGATATGGCAATGACATTGTTTGGAGTTGTTGCACTTTGGACAGGGTTAATGAACATTGCCATGAAAAGCGGTCTTATTAACTGTATACAGGAAAAATTGTCGCCGGTTGTAACATTTCTTTTCCCCTCCGTTCCTAAGGAACATAGAGCAAGAAAATATATAACCGTTAATCTTGTTTCTAATTTTCTTGGATTAGGTGTAGCAGCAACTCCGGCGGGGCTTAAGGCGATGGAAGCACTTTCTGACTTACAGGATGATAAGGCGGGAGAACATATAACGTCTATGTCCTCTGCCATGTGCGCCTTTCTTGTAATAAATATTTCCTCAATCCAGCTTATTCCGATAACAGTAATTGCTTATCGGGCACAGTATGGAAGCATTAATCCTGCGGGAATAATAATACCCGGTATAATAGCAACTTCGGTAAGCACACTGGCCGGAATTATTTTTGCAAAAATAATGGAAAAGAAAGATAAAATTGTACATAAAAACAACAGATAATGGTATAATGAGGGAGAAAAATGTTAATGAACAACAGGAGGAAATCTTATGAAAATTTTATTTTATGATGCAAAACAATATGATATCGAATCTTTTAACAAACAGCTAAAAGATTATCCTGAAATCACAGTTGACTATATAGAAACAGATATAAATGAAAGAACAGCATCTCTCGCGGATGGGTATGATGCCATATGTGCGTTTGTAAGTTCTGACCTTGGTAAGAATACAATAAAAACATTGGGAGAAAAGGGCGTCTCACTTATTCTTATGAGATGCGCGGGTTATAATAATGTTGACCTTGCCACTGCCGATGATCTGGGTATTACAGTGCTTCGTGTTCCGGGATATTCGCCTGAAGCAGTAGCAGAACACGCCATGACACTTGCTATGTGTGTTAACAGAAGAATTCATAAAGAATATATAAAGGTAAGAGAGAATAACTTCAGCCTTGTGGGACTCAAGGGACTTAATTTTTACGGAAAAACAGCGGGTATAATCGGAACAGGTAAGATAGGAGCGGCAATGGCAAGAATCTGTCACGGATTTGGGATGAAAGTAATAGCTTACGATAAGTACCCTAACAAAAATCTTGATTTTATAGAATACAAAGAGTTAGAAGAAGTTTTACGGGAATCTGACCTTATATCTTTACATTGCCCGCTTACTGTGGAGAATTATCATATGATTAATGCCAAGACTATTTCTCTTATGAAGGATAATGTTATTTTTGTAAATACGTCAAGAGGCGAACTTGTTGACACGGAAGACCTGATTGCAGGCATAAGATCAAAAAAATTCCACGGCGTGGGTCTTGATGTGTACGAGGAAGAAGGACACAACGTATTTGAGAACAGGGAGGAAGATATTCTTGAGTCTTCAATTACAGCAAGGCTTCTTTCATTCCCTAACGTAATTATAACCTCCCATCAGGCCTTTTTTACTGAAGAAGCCCTTGAAGCAATAAGCAGGACAACCCTTGATAATGCTATGGATTTCAAGAAAGGCTCAATCAATCAGATGAATCAGGTAAAGTAACCGGAATACGGAGGAAATGATGAGAATAGAATATATCCGCATCAGTAATTTTAAATCAATAGATAATCTGGAAATTAAAGATATAGAAAATGCACTTATTCTCGTAGGACAGAATAATACAGGAAAAAGTACGGTAATAGATGCAATAAGAGCGGTATGTGGTGACTACAAAATACAATTCGATGATTTTGATGACAGTGGTGCCAATATCGAAATAAGCATAAGACTCAGAATTTTTGACAGTGACCTTGCCAATCTTCAAAAAATGGGATTGGTCAGCCGCTGCCGGAGATATGAACCATGGCTCAGGGAATTTGGAGAACGGCTTCCGTCCTATGTTCCGGATGGAGAAGAATTTGACGAACCTGATGGCGGCGTGTTATCGTTTACCTTTTATGCCAATAGGACAGGAAAAGTAAGGTGGGATGACGGTTTTCATAAAAATAACCAGTGGATTTCAACAATTTTTCCGAAAATATATTACTTGGATGCGGAGAGAAACCTTACCGTATTTTCCAGGGATATGCTTTTTTTGCAGGAAAATGAGGAAATGAAATGTATGAAAGCAGGATGTTGTATTTTTGAGCATGCCAAAAAATGCAACCATTGTTTTTCCTGTATTGGCCTTATAAACAGAAAAACGGTGGAGGAATTGACCGCCTTTGAGACTTCAAAGCTTCTTGAATATAAGACATATCAGATGAATCTTGATGAGTTTTCGGCAAAGGTGAACAGGATATACAGAAGAAACGGAGGACAGGACACCATTGTATATTCAATGAATAATGATTTGGAAAGCATGCTTACCGTGAACACGGAGATTCATACAGATGCAGGCGGATTTACAAGGCCTGTGTCATATATGGGACGGGGAATGAGAAGCATATACATGCTGTCCCTTCTGGAAGCAGATCTGGATGATAGTAATTATCCATGCATCATAATGATGGAAGAACCTGAAATGTCATTACATCCTACATTACAAAAAAAGTCAGGGGATATTCTTTATCGTCTTTCCAAAAAACACCAGGTTATTTTTACAACACATTCGCCTAATCTTCTCCCTAATTTTAACAGCAGGCAGATAAGACAGATGGTCTGTGACAGGGAAGGAAGGTCTGTGGTTAAGGAAAAGACGGATATAAGTGTCATTTTGTCAGATCTGGGATATACGGCAAACGATCTGATGAATGTGAACTTTGTTTTTATTGTTGAGGGAAAACAGGATAAGAGCAGACTTCCTATTCTTCTAAAAAAATATTATAGTGAGATGTATGACGAAGATGGCAATCTCAGCAGGGTTGCGATAATTACTACCAACAGTTGTACCAATATTAAGACCTATGCCAACCTTAAATATATGAATCAGGTATATATAAGAGACCAGTTTCTGATGATAAGGGACGGTGACGGCAAAAATCCAAAAGAATTGAGAAAACAGCTTTGCAGGTATTACGAGGAGCAGGATTTACGGGACGTAGACCATCTCCCGAGAGTAACGGAGAAGAATGTCCTTATATTAAAATACTATTCTTTTGAAAACTATTTTCTTAATCCCGCGATAATGGCAAAATTAGGTGTCATTAAGTCAGAATCAGATTTTTACAAAATATTTCTTCAGAAATGGAAAGAATATCTGAACAGGATAAGGAGCGGAATACATTTAAAACAGATTATGGGACATGATCTGCAAAGTATACAGGATGTAAAAGATAATATGGAACTTATAAAACGCTATATGCGGGGACATAATGTTTTTGATATTTTTTACGGAAGATATAAAAACAGCGAAACCGAATTGCTAACAAAATATGTTGAGCTTGCACCAAGGGAAGACTTTGCGGATATTCTTAATTCAATAGACCGTTTTATTATATTTGAAAGTAGAAAAAAATAATATGTTAGTGTATAATTACATGACATAGGATATGCAGATACAAAATCATAAAATTTAAGAGGTGACATATGGACGACAACGGTGTTAAAACAGAAGAAATGGGAACATCCGGCAGAAAAAGATTTAAGCTGCCTAATAAATATCTGACAATCGGCCTGGTTGCATTTATTGTAGTTGCAGCATGTATTTTATTTTATTATCTATTCTTTGAAGATAAGTCACTGTTTGGATTTTTCAAAGTATCAATCCAAAGCGTAAGGGCATTTATAATAGGTGCGGTTCTGGCGTATCTGCTTAAGCCGATATGTGCTATTTTTGAAAACTGGCTTGGCAAGGCTTTTGCTAAATTAAAGAATAGAAAGCGGGCAAAAAATCTGCAGATTAATATAGCAATAGGGTGTACGGCAATATTGTTTGTTGCACTTGTATATGTTCTTTTTGCAGCCATTATTCCTGAGGTAATAGACAGTGTAATGACTATATCCGAGAATGTTCCGGGATGGCTTCAGAATATTTCGGACTGGCTGACAAAGCTTGCAAAGAATAATGCTAATATGCAGGCACAGATTAAAGATTTTTTTACGAATTTCTCAGACAAAGTTGTGGAATTTCTCAATGAATTTCTTATAAAGGGCGGTAAAACAGAGATTGTGATTTCAGGTGTTACGAACAGCCTTAAGAGCATACTTGTTCTTCTTAAAGATATACTTGTCGGTGGTGTTTCATGTATATACATTCTTCATGAACGTAAGAAATTCGCAGCCCAGGGTAAGATGCTTGTATACAGTATTTTTAAAGGAAAATGGGCGGACAAGGTTATGGAAGAAATCAAGTATACAGATAAGATGTTCAGTGGATTTATTAATGGTAAAATAATAGATTCCATTATCATAGGTATACTATGTTTCATTGTTACATCACTTTGCAGAATACCATATGCTTTGCTTATAAGCGTTTTTGTAGGCATTACCAATATTATTCCGTTTTTCGGACCTTTTATCGGAGCAATTCCGTCGGCACTTATTGTCCTTATGATAAGCCCTATAAAGTGCCTGTATTTTATCATAATAATTGTGGCAATCCAGCAGTTTGACGGTAATATTCTCGGACCTAAGATACTCGGCAACAGTACAGGACTTTCAAGTTTCTGGGTGCTCTTTTCCATTACATTTTTCGGCGGTATATGGGGATTTGCCGGAATGGTTTTAGGTGTACCTGTTTTTGCGGTACTCTATGATATTATAAGAAGACTTGTGAAAAAGGGCCTTGATAAGAGAAACAGAACAGAAATGTATGATGAATACGAACTTGACAGGCATATAGAGATTCAGGAAAGAGCAGAAGCTAAGGCAAAGAGGGTAAGCAGACTTACCAGATTTAAGTCATATAAAGTTCATCCTGATGATGATAAGAATAAAAATTAATAATTATCAAAGTAACCGGAGCATAGAATAGTAGTAATTCTATGCTTCGGTTATTTTATGAAAATAATAATATATCTTTCGGAATTTATGATTCCGATTACTGCAATTTTTATTGTGGGTTATGGTCTGATAAAAAAACAGAAAGTCTATGAACAATTTATTGATGGGGCAAAGGACGGACTGGGGACTGTCCTTTCAATAATTCCTACACTTATTGGATTAATGATAGGTGTTAAGGTTATAAGCGCATCCGGTCTGTTATTGTGGATTGCCAAGGCCATCGGAAAATATACTACACATATCGGAGTACCGGCGGATGTGATTCCGATTATTATAGTAAGATTTTTCTCATCAAATGCAGCAAATACATTATGCCTGGATTTATTTGAGCGGTGTGGGACGGATTCTTATGAGGGATTCCTCGTGAGTATTATTATGAGCTGTACGGAAACGATATTTTATACTTTAAGTGTATATGCTGCGGCGGCAAAGGTTACCAAAACACGATGGACTCTTGCAGGCGCATTTATAGCAACAATGGCAGGAGTTGCTGCAAGCGTAATTATTACGAGTATGGTCATATAAAAAAGAGAGCCCTTGGCGTATGGTATATTATACGTCAGGGGCTCCCATATTATATGTCAAATACCCCACAAACTGTAGTAAGTTAAAAAAGTAAATAAGTATACTTTGGTATGCCGATAGGATTTTACTACAGTTCTCTTTGAATAAGTGAAGAGCTAATAATTATCTTCATAGTATAATTTTAGCATAAAAAACTTTTTTTAAAAGGGGTGATGCGCAAATGGTAAAAATATTGCAAATTTTGTATTTTTTGGGGGTTTTCGTGAACGTCTGTGACCGAGAATGACTGAAAAAGACCGAGAATGACCGAGAATGACCGACTTAAACCTAAAAAACAGTGAATATATTCACAATATAATCCCTTTTTTACAGGGCGTAAATTTTGCTTTGAAAGGTAAAAATAATTCGCACTGATAGTTCAAAAATTTAAGCCGATTTCTTTGCGATAAGGTAAAATAAAAGGAAAAACTTTATCGCAAAGGAAGAAAAAATGAGCAGAGAACAGGAAAGAGCCAAAAGAAAACTGGAAAAGAATCCGATTGTTGAATGCAATAGAATTTAAAACAAATATTATCCGGAATTATTTAAGAAATTTAGTGAAGTAAAAGATCCGCGAAACCAAAGTTATATCGACTATTCTGTAAAAACTATGTTTGGGACTCTCCCTCATGGAGTTACGGAAAATCATTTAATGATGCCAGAGTGTTTAATAAGTGGCAAGTCATCATAGATGCTACAGAACTGGATGAAGGATATCAGAAAAAGAATGATTATTATCTGAGTCGATGTTATAACCAGGGGGAAGCAGATGGAAAATAGAAAATCAGGGATTCAACCAACAGAAACACTGGCAGGGAAATATAGAGCATGCATGCAGTTGGAATGGAAAGGCACAGAAGAATCACTATCTGATGGAGCAGATAGCCGATTTCATAAAACAACTTTATGAGTATTATTATTTGAAAGAAAATGAAATAAAAAAACTGCAAAAAAGTATATCTCCTGAATTGTTAGCCAGCTTTGGACGGCAACTAACAAAAACAGAAGATTTAACAGTTGAGCTGTGTAGAACAGTTCTAAACTAATTAGATTTTAGCAAAGAAGGTGAGGCTTGCCAAGAGGAAAATACAAATTTATACACATTTTTTAGATAAGGAATCAGTGTAATCATTCAATGTGGATAACGGTAGGCTATAAAATATATTTACCTTTCAAAGCTGTGATTTAATGCTCTTTTTTGCAAATTGGCTCAAAATATGGTATATTAAATATAGCAATATACGCTGAAATACATTTTGAAGGTTCAGATATGAACAAAACAGAATTCGTTGCTGCAGTTGCAGAAGCAGCAGGCGCAAGCAAGAAAGACGTAGAAAACATTATCAACGCAACCCTTGCGCAGATTGAAAAGACACTTGTTGCAGGCGACAAGGTGCAGTTTGTCGGTTTCGGCACTTTTGAGACACGTGAGCGTGGAGAGAGAACCGCAAAGAATCCTCAGACAGGCGAGGCAATCACTGTTCCGGCATCTAAGGCTCCTGCATTCAAAGCAGGCAAAGCTCTCAAGGATGCCGTCAACAAGTAAACATAATTACAAAGCAGAAGGCACAGCCATAGAAATGATAGCCGTGCCTTTTTGAATATTTACCTTTTATTGCACATTACCGAAGCACAGAACATACCGTCCTTAACCTCAAAACGGCAGATGCCGCCGTACTGTTCGGCAATACTTTTTACCGACTGTGTTCCAAGTCCGAGACCTTTATGTTTGGTCGAGAGAAATTCATTGTCTGTTGTGCGCCGGAGCGTTCCGGTAAAGGTGTTATCGATTGTGATGCAGAGAGCGTTGCCGGTCTGCCTTGCACAGATGACGATTTTTCGATCGTCGCTCGTTTCTTCCCGGCAGGCGTCCAGCGCGTTCTCGATCAGATTGCCGAACAGAACGGAAAGGCCGGTGTCCGAAACAAAAATATCGCTCGGAATGTCCGCCTTGACAATATAATCAATGTCGTTGTCCTTTGCCTGCTGCGCGAAATAGAGCAATACGGCGTTTGCCGCGGCATTTTCACAGAAGCGAACAAGCGAATCGTCCGGCAGACTGTCGTTGTAGCTGCTGAGATACTCCCGCAGCGCGTCAAGCTCGCCGCTTTCCAGATATTCCTGCATGAGCGTGATATGGTGCCGTACGTCGTGCTTGGCACGGCGGGCGTCGGTGATTTTTTCCTGTAGATTCTCATACTGCACCGCCTGCATAGAGAGTTGATGATTTTTCTCTTTCAGCTCCAGCGTTGTGTTCTGCTCCAAAATTAAGCGGGTCACGACATAGTAGATCAGAATCGCTCCCACATTGATGATAAACAAAAACAGAGTGTTCTTCGGACGCAGCGCAATTTCCAGCGCCGAACGGGAAACAACGCTGTATATTGCAAAATACCATATGATATAGAAGGTTGTGGGAATCAGCCACAGATACTGCCACTCAAAGCCGGACGGTTCTTTTTCTACTGCCGGAGTGAATACGGACTTCATATAAAGAAAGATCGGCACAGAGAGAATGATTTCAACGGCAAAGAGCATCAGCGAGAACGACCAGCGGTAGCTCTGCATAGCCAACGCCGGAAACAAAATTCCTTCAAGGCATTTTGCGGAGATTACGGCAAAATTGGCAAGATTAGAGAGCATCAGCAGCGTAAAAAGCGTTTTGCCAAAGTGTTTCTTCACGGCAAGAAAATAGAAAGTGGCATACAGCGCCGTGCTGAGCGCACTGGCGATTGCGGCGTGATTTCCGGGGACAAAGCTGACCCATACGCCGAGCAGCACCTGAATAACAGACAGCAGTCCAATCAAAATTCCGGTAACGCCTTTTGAAAACCGCAGGCTGTGCCGAAAGGGATAGAGCGCCAGGGCAAGGAACGGCAGAAAATTCAGCAGCGAATATACGACGATCTCAGTGAACCGATAAACCGGCGGCATTACCGTTTGCCTCCTTTTCGCAGCTGCTCAAACAGGAATGAGGAATAGGCGTCCGTTACCTCTTTGGATTTACGGCGACTAATGGGAATAAGGCTGCCGTTACTCATAGTAAAGGCGTCTGCGTTCTGTGCATCAACCTCGTGAAAGTTAATAATCAGCCCTTTCGACGGGATAAAGAAATACGGATAGCCGCAAAGCAGCGCTTCGATTTCCGAAAGGTTTGCCCGCAGGATAATATCCTTGCCGTATTTGCAGTGCAGCGTCGTATAATGTGCGGCGTAGTCTGCATAAATGATATCGCGCAGTACGACGCTTTTGCCGTCAGGCAGCTGTATTGTTCGTTCCTTTTCGACTTGGGCAAGATCAATGCGGTCAAGCATTGCTTTGACACGTTCCCGGTCAAATGGCTTGTGCAGATAGTAGCAGGCGTTTACCTCGTAGCTCTCACTGGCAAATTCATTGCTTGTGGTGCCGAATACGATACGAACATCGCTGTCCGTTTTGCGTATTTCCCTCGCCACATCCATGCCTGTGAGCTTGTCCATGAAAATGTCCAGTACGATCAGCTCAAAAGCGTCGGGCTGCCAAACTCGCAGAAAATCCTCTCCGCTTTTGAAATATGTAAGCTCGGCAGACGAACCGAGCAGTTCACCGAAATAAGTTTGCAGACATTCATACATCCGTATGTCATCGTCAACGATTGCGATTCTCAAAACCAAAACTCCTCTTTACTTTATAAGGTCAATGCACTTCAATTACACTTATTATACCATACAATTGTGAAAAAACAAAGCGTCAATCCCTAAATGATTACCAATGATTACCGCTTGAGTCCTTTTTTGACCGCTTGCGCCAAACCAATTGCGGAAATTCCCGACATCAGTTACGATATCTATGTATAAGTATGCCTGTGAAGGAGGTGCCATATGAGGTTGATTCTATACGGAACAAAAACGGACAGAGATGAGTTTATGTGCTCTGTCACCGCCTTGCCGGACCTGCGTTACCGTAAAATGCAGGTAACAGGTTATCCGGATTATGACAGCTTTATCACAGGACTCGGAGAAAGCCCGCCGGACTGCATCGTGATAGCGATGGACGGCGCAGACGGCATGGAGGGCGTGATCGCCGCCAAAAGCGTCTGCAAAAACGTCCCGGTGCTGTGGTTCTCGAATGATAACGGATTCGGCGCGCAGTCCTACAGGCTCGGCTGTGCGTATTTTCATAAAAAGCCTGTTTCCCCGCAGATCCTCTCTGCGGCGATTGCAAGATGCGTGTAAAGGAGTAACGAGATGAACACAAACATGACACTGGAAAAACGGATACTTTCCGTGCTGCTGACGGTCATCGTGGTATTTTCCATGGTGCCGCTGTCGGTATTTGCTGCGGACAGCAATCAGGCGTCTGTTACCGTAAACGAAACGGTGACAGAGTATGCCACCATTCAGGAGGCATTTGACGCAGCGAAGAAGCTTACCGACCCCTGCACGGTCAAGGTGCTACAAAGCTTTAAGGGCAGCATGGTCCTTGGGGTAACCTTTACCGCCGAGGATAACTGCGATATTACGCTTGATGTAAACGGCTTTGATATGTATAACCGCAACACCAGAGATCAGGCGTCGGCAAGCATGTTTACCTTTGAAAAGGGCACAAACGCCCACCTGACCGTGGTAAATAACTCCGAAAACAGGGAAACCCTCGGCGGTATTTTCTACTATCCGAACGGTACCGATATCTCCAACAGCGTGTTTTATATGGAGGGCGGAACGCTCACCATCGAGGATGTCGGCGGCGACGGTATCAAGAACAAAACATCTAACTACGACAAGATCTCGGGCAGTATCGTGTATCTTGACGGCGGAGATGTTATTATAAACGGCAGCAAGTTCGGAGAGGAAAACAACATTGTGCCCCTTTATGTAAAGAGCGGCAATCTGACCGTTAACGGCGGCAAGTTTATCTCCCAGCAGGGCAATGCTCTGTGGATCGCCGAGGGCTTCGACGGCAATGTCAGCCTGTCGGGCGGCAGGTTTTCCAGCACCTTTACAAGCTCTAAGATGGATGAAAAGGGGAACTTCGTTCAGGTTTACAGCATTCCCAGCATTCTGCGTGAGGACGGCGGCAAGGTAGACGATCTGCTTGCAAAGGGCTATGTATACCAAAAGAATGCCGATGATGAAAAAAATTCTGAGTCGGCACTTTACCGTGAGATTTCGGTTGTACCGGAACCCGGCGTGAAATACATCGCGGCGGACGGTACCGAGCAGAGCTGTACGGAGTATAGCGAGCTTACCGAATCTACCAATGGATCTGCAGGGTTAACGGGCTGGTACGTGGTCAAGGGAACCGTCAATAAGGAAGGCTTTATCGGTATTGCCGGAGGCAAAACCTTGAACCTGATCCTTTGTGAAGGAGCAACACTCAACCTGCAAAAAACCTTGTATTTGATGGGTGGCGCAACGCTTAATATTTACGGGCAAAACGGCGGTACCGGTACACTGATTGTCAAAGGAACAGCCGGTGTTCGTCAACCCGGCATCGGTATTATGCATAGTACTGCCGGCGGCAGCGCCAGCGTAAATATTTACGGCGGTACCGTCACCGCACAAACGGATAACGGCGCGCAGCCTATCGGTACAAACCCTGAACTTATGCCCTACGGCAAGGTTACTGTTACCATTGCCAAAGGCTTGAAATGCGTTAAGACCGACGACCTCAATACGGCATATGCCTACGACAATACCGACGGTACGTCGATAACCATTACCAAATGCACCGAGCATAAATGGTCATACACAAACATAACAAACGATACTCACGACCGGACCTGCGACCTTTGCGGTACAGCAGAAACCGGTGTTGCACATACAACGGCAAGATATCAATACATCCGTGCAGACATACACCGCCTGATTTGCGCTTGCGGGAAAGATTACAGTACAGAATATCACATGTATACCTATACCACCAACAGCGACGGCTTGACCCACACGGCAACATGTAAATGCGAATATTCGGTAGACGATATTGCACATACCTATAAAGGCGAAGACGAAATTTGCATCTGCGGTGCGGTTCATTCGGCAACATACGACGGAAAGAAATATGCATCACTGCAAAGCGCCATTGACGCCGCCGCACCTGTCGGCGGTACGGTAACCCTTGCGCGGCAGGTAAATGAAAATGTTGTCAGCACCGACGGTACGGTCACAATTGACCTGGGCGGTAACAGATGGAGTGGCTATATTGATGATTGGGGGAGCATTGTTCCTCTGACCGTAAATGGTGGTTCCGTTACCTTGAAAAACGGAAATCTCTTCCAGTGGTGGTCCAGCTCCAGCGCCCGAATCGGCATTGAGATAAACGACGGCAGTGTGACGATAGAGGAAGATGTCCGTGTCATGGGCGGTGTGCCTGAAGGGGACGTTTTGTGTCCTTCTATTACGCTGAACGGCGGCACCCTTATCCTGAAAGAGGGCGCGGTTCTGCTGACCGGCTTGCAGGTGCCGGATGGCAAGGTACTTGCTGACTATCTGCCCGAGGGAACGGCTTTTGTAAAATGCAGTTATGATAATAAAAGTAACACCGTGACCGTCTCCGACCCGCAGGAGTTTGTTCCCGATGTTTATACGGCAAACAAGATTACCGAGGGAATGGTGATCGTTTCCCATACCCACGATTTTGGTGGCGGCACGGCCTGCCCTTGCGGCTTCAACTGTGACCACAGCGTGGTGGACAGTGCTACGGGTAAGTGTGAAAACTGCGGCACGCAGATCTATGTTGCCTCCCTTGTCAAAGCGGACGGCACGGCGGAAAATTACGATATATTTGCTAATGCATGGACTGCGGCAATCGAAAGCGAGGGCTCGACCTTAAAGCTGCTCTGCAATGTGGAATTTGACGACAACGGGGCTGACGGTCTCGTACTCGACCATGGAAAGTTCACGCTCGATCTCGGCGGCTTTACGCTTGAAAGCTTTGCCTACCAGCAGATGCTTGTTATCAGCGGCACGGCGGATATCGTTATTAAAAACGGCGTTTTGCTCAATACCTATAACACAGAAGGCGGCGGACAGCTGTTCCTTTCCACCGGCAATGCCATTGATGTAAAGGGAGGCTCGCTGACGCTTGACGGCGTGACGCTTCACGGAGCGTATGAGGTAAAAGGTGCACTGCCTGACGGCGAAATTCAGAGCTATGCTCTTGAACTGTATTCCGGAAATCTTACGGTTGAAAACTGCACCTTTTTCGGTTCTCTTGCGGTATACAAAATGAGCGATGATTCGTCTTTGACGGTAAAAATCATTTCGGCAGACTTGCGCAACGGCCTGATCTTCACAGCTATGGGCGAAGAAAAGGACTATGATGGATTTAGCAAGTTTTTTGCCGACGGCAGCATGCTCTTTGACGAAAACGGCAAGTATATAGATGTCAGAGATGACAACTATTGGATTACCGAGGGCGAGGAGTACGGCTTTTATGCAACAGGCTTCTATTACGAAAACAGTGCAATAGTAAAGAGGCATACCCATACATATGAAAACGGCAAGTGCGCCGAGTGCGGCTATGCCTGCCCGCATGACAGCGGCATAAACGACCGTGAGGCAGGCTACTTTGAAAAGGCGATCTGCTCTGTCTGCCACGCTGAGTACGGCAATTATGCAAAGGACACTAATAAGCCTACAGGTAGAATTGAAATTAAAGAGCGCACACGGTGGGAAAGCTTTATCCATGCGATAACCTTCGGTTTGTTTTATAAGGAAAAGGTTACGGTGGAAATCACTGCTAGTGACGACAGCTACAGTCAGGCAGGATATGATGAAACAAAGCATGCGGTAAAGATTGAATACCTTATCAGCAATACCGAGCTGAGTTTGGAGACAGTTAAGAACTCAGCCTTTACGGAATACAAAGGTGAAATTGACATTTCCGATGACAGCCGTTATGTAGTTTATGCAAGACTTAATGATTTTGCAGGAAATGAAGAATATATTTCTACCGACGGCTTTGTAATAGATACAATGCCGCCCGTAATCGAAGTAGACGCTGACGGTCAAAGTAAAAGATATTCAAACGGTCAGCGGGCGGAAGTCTGCGGCGACACACAAATCAATTTTATCGACGATAATTTTGACACAGCATATAGAACGATAGACGGAGAAAAGGATAAGATATGAAGCAGTCCTTTTCTTGTGGCTGCTTCGGATACCGATCGCACCGAACGGTGGATCACATTTGAGGTGCACGACAAGGCCGGCAATATTTCGACGGTTGAGGTCTATGTGCACAAGGAGCACTCCTTTGACGAGGAGACCGGCGTATGCGCATACTGCGGATATCAGGCTGCCGTATTGATCAAATGCAGCAATGATAATAACGAGGAAGAGTTTGTATCAGGCGACGGCTTGGATGAGACAATGCGTAAAGTGGATGGGAATAAATTCGACCGATTCTACCTGAAGCTTTACGGAAATGTTGAAAAAAAGGCCGGAGTCGGGACGTATGGCAGTACAAGCAAAAAATGGACATTTGATCTGAACGGCTACACAATTTCTAATCCTCCGAGTGTTGACCCGAATCCCGTGGCTGCCCTATTCTATGTCGCGGGCGATATTACATTCGTAGGCAATGGTGCTATGAATGCGGATGTCATGGTGGACGGAGGTCAGCTGACGATCGACGGCGAATGCTCCTTCCAAAAGCTGGAACATAAGCGCGGCACACTGACGGTCAACGCCGGTTTCTTTGAATCGCTTATCATTTCCAAACTTGATGTGAATTGGTCATACACAAGAGAAACTGCGCTTTGCGGTGGACATTACGGCGAGGTAAAGATCGTCGATATCGAAGGACTTACCTGTGCCGATCTGCTCGCCAGGGGCTACCGCTTTGAAGGTCTGACTCTTGAGCAGGCAAAGGTAACGGAGCTGAAAGATGCCACCATCGTTGCCTGCAATCATGCAGATATCGGTAGTGACGGCATCTGCCCCGACTGCGGAATGGAGTTTTTCCTCTCTGTTGAAGCAAACGGAACAACAAAATTGTTTGAAACATTTGAAAGCGCTATCCGCTATGCCGAGCAGAACGACGGCTGCACCGTGAAGCTTTTGAAGGATATTACCGTTGCGGGCACGAGTTCCATGGTATCACACTATCGTCTCGCCCTTACCGAAGGCTCGTATACTCTTGACCTTGCAGGAAAAACGCTGACGGTCGGAGCGGTGGAGGGCAGCTATCTGACGGTCAGTGTCGAGTGTGATCTCACGATCTCCGACTCCGTCGGAGGCGGCAAAATCGTCGGCGAAACGGGCGCGGAAGCGATCGAGGTCAGGGGAAAGCTGACGGTCTCCGGCGGCGACTTTACGGAAATCTACAAAATAGAAGCCTACGGCGCCGATAGCCTTGTGCTTGAGGGCGGCAGCTTCAAAATGGTAAGCAGTGCGCAGAGCGCCGAGGCGGTCTCGCCTCTGAGCTATCTTGCCGAGGAGCGCGCCTATCAACTGACAACCGGAGACAACCGGTATGCAAACGAAAGCGATGTTGTGCGTGATACGGTCGGCACGATGACCACGTGCTATATCAGAAATGTCTCTGTGGTGTCGGCGCCTTTGAAATTCAATGGTCAGCCTCGTGACGACATCTACTATCTCACTATGCCGAACTACGAAAAGTGGGCCATTTTTACGTTTTTATACAGCGGCGGTTATCCGTCAAAAGGGGACATCGCCATTACCGGTGAAAGGATAGACGGAACGGTCGTGCATACAAACACGGTCAAACCCACAAGAATTTTCCAGGATGGCATTAATCTCTGGGATTTCACTACGGAGGATTCCGGGCAATACCGCATCAAGCTGGAATACAACGGCTATGTGCTCTATTCAAATACTTTTACAATCACTATGGCAGTGTGCGAGCACCCGGGCTATGACGAGTATAACAAGTGCTCCCAGTGCTACTGCGACCTTGCGGCGGCTATTGTAAAAGACGGCAAAACGAGCGGATATGTGACCTTTGCGGACGCTCTTGCGGCGGCGCAGACCGACACGAACAAGGGCTGCACGCTGAAGCTGCTGGCCAATGTGAAGGGCACGGTTGATGTTGACACAGGTGACTTTGGCATCGATCTAAACGGCAATATCGTCGGTGGGCTTAAGGTGAAAAAGTCCGCAAAGGTGAACATTTCCGGCGGCACGATCAATGGAGGGGTCACTGTCGCCAAGGCAGCACAGCTGACTGCGTCAAACACCCTCTTTGCAGGTGCGATCAACTGCGTTGGCAGCGGAGATTTCAGAAACTGCATTTTTATGGGTGCTGTATCGTCAAAAGGCGGCAGCAGCATGAAGCTTAATTCCTGCGAGATAAATGGTGCTCTTTCGGTCAGCGGCAATGTCGAAGCCGAGGCGTGTATCATAAGCGAGACGGTTACCGTCAACAACGGCGGAAGCCTTAAATCCGCAGGCGGCACTTGCGGCAATACTGTTAAAGTACAATCGGGCGGAACGCTTGAAATTATCAGCGGTACATTTGACAAAAAGCTCACGGCAGAGTCGGGCAGTAAGCTTATCGTTTCCGGCGGCTCATATGCCGAGGTCGGAGCTGAAAATAATGTTGTTTTCACTCTAAGCGGCGGCGAATTTACCAATATCACCGTTAACGGTCAGCATCTTATCGACTGTCTTGCGGAAGGTAAGGCTCTTAAGGATATGAATGTCGATGAGGTTATTGACGGCAGAGTCGGTATCGCAGGACCTGTACAGGTCGTAGACCACACCCATACCTGCATATGGAAAACCTCCACTCACGAAAAGCTCTGCGGCTGCGGTTATGTGGAGGCTGTCGATACCGAAGCGCCGGTCATTTTCGGTATTGAACCGGAGAATAATTACTACGGCTCGCTGGAGTTCTCCGTTACCGATGCCAACGACTTCACCGTGTGGATGGACGATGAGGAGATCACGCTTGTAAACGGGAAATATACCATGGAGCCGGACAACGAGACGCATTTGATCACAGCGACCGACGTTGCAGGCAACACGGTCAGTTTCCGCTTCGGGATCTTTAAGACCTATCATGTCACGCTGCCCACCGACGCAGGCTATACAATATTCTATCCGGACGGGCTCACTGTCAGACATGGCAACAGCTTTAGCTTTATCGTGCAGTTCAACAACGGCTATTCCAAGACCGATGACTTTAAGGTGCTTGTGAACGGTAATAAACTCGACGAGCTGATGTCTGATGCGGACAGCGCTTCCTTCGTTGTCCGCGATGTAAGCGAAGACCTCGTCATTACCGTCGAGGGCGTTGCGGATATTACCGCACCTGAGGTTGAGGTCAACATTCGCGGCAACAGCTTCAAGGAATTTCTGAACAGAATCACCTTCGGGCTGTTCTTCAAGCAGACGCAGTCGGTGGAAGTGAAGGCGACCGATTTCGGCAGCGGTATCAAAAAGGTTGAATATCTCCTGTCCGAAACTGCGTTTAGGGATAAGGACGCCATCACCGGTGACTGGACGGAACTGACGTTTAATGATAATCATGAGGCATATTTCAGCATTGAGCCGAGCCAAAAGACGTTCGTCTATGTCCGTGTGACGGACATGAGCGACAACATCACCGTTGTCAACACCGACGGCATGGTGGTTTACACCGATGCCGAGGCGGTCACCGGGGCACAGACCTTTACAAAGACTACCGATTCCGATATGGTTTACAAGTTGAATCTGAACGGTAACTTCGTTGCTAAGGTTTATAACGGTACAGAGGAAATCGGTGCTGGCTCAGACTATGCCTTACTTGCCAACGGCATGCTTATGCTGAAAAACAGCTATCTTCGCACGTTGGCAGCAGGCGAATATACTATCCGCCTGACAATCAAGCCGATGGGTGAAAATTATGCGGACAACTCCGGCAATGATGCTCCTGCAGATGTTGTTTTGAAACTTACCGTCGAAAAGAAGGCTCCAACCCTCGACCATAAGGAAAGCGACGGAAAGATCTATGACGGAAAGAGGATTGGTATGCCGACAGTTAATTCCGATTCCGACGGGGTCCGGATATTTGAATATAAGAAGTTGGGCGAGGACGACGCGGCTTATACCACCGAAGCACCGAAGAATGTCGGAAAGTATACCATCCGTATCACCACAGCCGAGACGGATACCTTCAAGGCGGCTTCCTCAACGATGGAATTTGAGATTCAGCCTAAGGATGTTACCATTTCCGATACGCTGGTTTCGGATAAGGAATATAACGGCAATACCGACGCAAGCATAGCCTCTGTCGGAACCGTAAAAGGCCTTGCGGACGGCGACGATGTTACTATTGCGGTCGGTAAGGCAACCTTTGCCGATAAGAATGTAGGTGCGAATAAGACGGTCACATTCTATGAGTTTGCCCTTTCGGGAGATGATGCTGCAAACTATGTGCTGTCGGCTCAGCCTGCAAGCACTACGGCAAGTATCTCTGCCAGGGAACTGACGATTTCCGACCTCAAGGTCAAGAATAAGCAGTACGACGGCAAAAACGACGCCGAGATTGAAGGCACGCCTACACTGGTGGGCGTGGTCGACGGCGATGTGCTGACGCTCGTAAACGGCGTTCCGACTTTTGACAGTGTGAAGATCGGTAAAAACATTGCTATCAGCTTCACCGCATTTACGCTTTCCGGCGACAGCATGACCGTCGACAATTACACGCTCACGCAGCCGAGCGGCATTACGGCGAATATCGTTGAGTATGCGGCTGACGGCATCACCAAGGACAATGTGAAGCGTGAAGACAAGGAAGCCCTTGAAAAGGCGGAAAAAGCTCTGGAGGGTGCTCTGCGTGACTTTGACGGCAACTATACCGACAAAGAGCAGGACGACCTCGAAACAAAGCTTGAAACCGTGAAAGCGGCACTTGCGGCTATCGGAAATGCCGAAAAGGCAGCTGAGGAGATCGATAAACTTCCCTCTGCGGATGACGCTAAACTCAGCGACAAGAGTGCGCTTGACCAAGTGAAGAAGCTCCTTGAGGGGCTTACCGAAAACGAGAAAGCTATGCTCAGCAAGGACGCTTTGGACAAGGTTGATGCTTTGGCTGAAAAGATTCAGAAGCTGGCGGAAGAGGCCAACTCTCCCAAGACCGGAGACACAAGTAATCTGGCTCTTTGGATCGCCCTGCTCTTCATCAGCGGCGGCATAGTGACCGGAACTACGGTCGTAAGTAAAAAGAAAAAGCGCTCCGTGAAATAACGGATGGGCGGGACAGTCAATCGATTTGCGGCTGTCCCGCTTTTTTCAAGGAGTTTGGTGAAACTCAACCTGACATAATGAATACCGTATCATAAGCGGAAAAGGCAACCGAGTTCTGTTTTGGTCAACTCGGTTGCCTTAATTTAATCACATAAGTCTATCACAGATAGTTGATGGGAATAACACGGTCATTGCCTTTCAGTGTGATAAGCCTGTCATAAAGACAAATCACTCCGCCCGGGCCACGCTCAGTGCCGGGGATCTTGTCGAGCAAATTGAATGCATCCATATCCTTCTTCTGTGGATCCGCATGCTTTTTCATTTCGAGAGGATACAGTGTTCCGTTTTCTTCGATCACAAGATCAATCTCATTCATATCTTTGTCTCGATAGAAATACAGCGGCGGTTCAACGATTCCCTTGTTATAATAACTCTTAATGATCTCGGAAATCACGAAGCTCTCAAAGAAAGCGCCGGCCATAGCGCCGTTTTTCAGAACATCCGGCGTATTCCACCGTGTAAGGTAGGCCGCCAGCCCGGTATCCAAGAAATACAGCTTTGGAGTCTTCACTGCACGCTTGGTGATGTTGTTTGAGTATGGCTTCAGCAGATAAACAATGTTGGAAGCCACAAGAATCGAAAGCCATCGTTCCGCCGTCGGCTGACTGATCCCGACATCCCGCGCCATAGAGGCAAGGTTGACGAGCTGCCCGGTGGACGCTGCGGCAGCAGTCATAAAGCGAGTGAATTTTACGGTGTCTCCGATCTCAGACAGATCCCGAACATCGCGTTCAATATAGGTTCGCACATATGCGCCATAAAACATCTGCCAATCAAAATCCGGATTCTCACAGAGCTCCGGCATAGAGCCGCGGTGGATCATCTTCCATACATCCTCGTATGGAATGTTGGCAAGCTGCTTTTTGCGCCCATCAAAATACTCATCCGTAGGCAGAAACGGTGTGTCATTGGAAACACCGTACCGCTCGCGCAAAGAAAAACCAAGCAGAGTTACCAGTCCGATTCTGCCGGACAGTGATTCACTAACGCCCTTCATCATTTGAAACTGCTGAGAGCCGCACATGAAAAACTGCCCTTTTTTATGTTCCCGGTCTATAAACATCTTGATCTGAGAAAACAATTCCGGTGCCTTCTGGATTTCATCAACAAACACCGGAGGCGGATTGTCTTTGAAAAAGGTACCGCTTTGCTCCTGTGCAACCGCACGGACAATCAGATCGTCGAGAGTTGCATAGTTCATCCCTTCTGTAATGCGCTGAAGCATAGTGGTTTTACCGACCTGCCGCGGGCCGGCGACAAGGATCGCGCCAAACATTTTGGAAAGCGTATTCACCGTTGCTTCTGCATGTCGTTTAATATATTCCATAAAACCTCTCCTTTCGGCTGATTTAATATCCGATATTATTATAGCCGGATTTCTTGAAAAAAATCAACCGACTTCACGAATTTTTTTCAAATTCATTGTGGTACAAGATTGAAATCCGGCAGCTTTGAAAGGTAAAAATAATTCGCACTAATAGTTCAAAAATTTAAGCCGATTTCTTTGCTATAAGGTAAAATAAAAGAAAAAACTTTATCGCAAAGGAAGAAAAAATGAGCAGAGAACAGGAAAGAGCCAAAAGAAAACTGGAAAAGAATCCGATTGTTGAATGCAATAGAATTTAAAACAAATATTATCCGGAATTATTTAAGAAATTTAGTGAAGTAAAAGATCCGCGAAACCAAAGTTATATCGACTATTCTGTAAAAACTATGTTTGGGACTCTCCCTCATGGAGTTACGGAAAATCATTTAATGATGCCAGAGTGTTTAATAAGTGGCAAGTCATCATAGATGCTACAGCAGAAAAAATGATTATTATCTGAGTCGATGTTATAACCGGGGGGAAGCAGATGGAAAATAGAAAATCAAGGATTCAACCGACAGAAACACTGGCAGGGAAATATAGAGCATGCATGCAGTTGGAATGAAAAGGCACAGAAGAATCACTATCTGATGGAGCAGATAGCTGATTTCATAAAACAACTTTATGAGTATTATTACTTGAAAGAAAATGAAATTCAAAAATACATTTTAATAGCGAAAATTTTATTGATAAATTTAAGCTCTCAATCCATAATTAACTGTTTACAAAGGCTTTACTACATGATAGTATAAATTTGTAAAAAGGTTGAAGGTAGTATGAGATAATTAAAGGGAATTTCATAAAACTTTCAGCTATAGTTACAGAAACTATGGCTTTTTTTATGCCATGAATACGGAAGGAGTAAAGTCTATGATTAAAAACAAGAAAGCAAAGAGGTTACTGGCGGGAGTTCTGGGGATGGTCGGCTGTATGTCGATTAATGGATTATCAACATTCGCAGCGGCTGAACAGACAAAAATTGGAACGAAAACAGTGGATGATGGTTATCAATATCATTATGTAACCACTTATACGGGACCGTCGAATGAGGTAAAAAAACTGGGAGCTCCGGGGATTGAAAAAAACAGTGCTGTTCCAGAACCGGAAATGAAACTTACCAAAGCGTATACTGTTACGTTCAGTGCGTCAGCATCGGTAGATTATAAGTATAATGCCATGTTTTGTGAAGTGGGCGCGAAAGCTGAAGTTGGTTTGACAGAAAAATTCACTAATGAAATTAATTATACATTTAAAGTTGATAAGAACGCATCAAATGGTGTGTATTATCTTTATGTTGGATGTCCGAGGAGAAGAGTTGAGTATACTGTAGAAAAGTGTTCTAAGAATCAGACGGATTGGAAGACTATTTACACAACAACATTGACATATGTTCCTAAAATAAATTATGAATACTATACGGTGAGGAAGGGATAAAAACATCAAGAATAAGTGGATTGATATTTTGTATCAATCCACTATAAAAAGGAGAGAAAATATATGAGAAAATATAAAAGCAGAATAGTAATTGCTGTACTGTTACTGGTTGCTTTCCTCGTGGGCTGCGGAAAAAAGGACGATAATTTAAAAGATAATAAATATATAAAAGTCCTTCCGGATAGAATAAAAGATGACGAGTATATAATATGTACAAATACATATAACATGAACATAGTTGACGGAATAAGCTCTCACACAAGTGTAGGACTCAAAGTATTGTCGGACAAACCCATTGAAAGCAAAGATGTAAATGCAGAAGTGGCGACAAATAACGGATATGAAGTGTCATGTTCGGATAGCCAGTTATGTGAAGGATTATTTGATGAGTATGTATGCCTTATATATAATAATACGGACTGGAAAGAATTTAGTGAACTGGAATTAAATAACCCGGAAGAATTTGCTAAAATGAAGGATGAGATTACCAAGGAATATTCAAGACTTAAAGAGTCTGATTTCCCAAGTTATTATGTCACAAATATAACGGTTAGGTTTAATGACATAAAAGAAGAAGAGGTAATTAACAGCATTGATGTTGATATAAAAGGAAATAAGAAAACCGTTGATATAGGTAATGTCAGACTGATAAAGCTGGCTGAGGAGTTCGATGTTGGAGAATACGCATTGGAAGCTGGCAGTATATTTTTCGGCATGGTTAATATACAGCCAAATAAGGACGGAACCATCAAACCACCTAGACTTGAGTATAATGCCAAAGATGATGTAATTATTAAAAATATCAGTCTCATTGCTCCAACCGAAGGAACAACAATTGACAGCATTGAAGTTGAGAGCCTGGCAGATGACAATGCCATAAGCCAGAAATGGAAAGACGGTATGGAACTGCCTGTTAAAGCAGGAGAAACAATCGGCATGGATATAGTCCTCAAAGATGAAGAATTTGTAGGAAAATTAGCTTATACAGTCAATGAAGAGGTTCTTGTTGAATATGAGCAGAACGGTAATCTGTATGCAACAAAGGTTGGAATCAACTGTGAAACCAGACATTCGGAACAGTTATTATATGCAATATATAAAGATAATTTAGGCGAAAAGGTACAGGAATATTTTAAAGAATATCTGAAGCGGTAGGGAACATTATGGCTAAGAAGAATACTATTTTTAAACTGACGGTAATTACGGTTATTCTGTTACTTTTCCTTGCTCCGATTATTATATTGTATAAACTTTCAGGAAGCGAAAAGAAAAGCTATATCCAGGATACCTATTACGAATATAAAGAAGCGGCATACGGAGAACCTATACGGGTAACAAGGGCAGATATTGAATATTATGTTACTACGGATGGAGTAATTTCGTCATCAGAATATATAACAATAGATATAAAAGATATTGAAAGTGATAATATACTGGTGCAGCCGGGTAATGAAATATATAAAGACAAAGAAATAACCACAGGTCAGAAAATAATAAAAGCACCATGCAACGGAATAGTGGAGTCGGTGGATACAGGCAACAGAATCCGTGTATTATCATTTGATAAACTGCAATTGGTGACGAACATTCCTATTGATAAATTGAATTACATAAAAGAAAGTAAGTCATTATCGTTTAATGAAAATAAAAAGCTTACGGTAAGGGAAATATCAAATATTGCACAGGGCAATAAAGTAAAAGTTGTATTTGATATTGACAGTAAATCATATATGTATGGTGAGGAATTACCTGATATTAAGATATATACCGACAAGGTATATTCTGAAGTACTTGTTGTTAATAAAAACTGTGTATATAAAAAGGGCAACTCCTATTATGTAAGAGTTCTTGATGAAAACGGATATTATATTAACGAGCAGGAAGTAAAGGTAAGTCTTGAAACAGAAGAATACATGGCGATATCCGGTGTTGAAGAGGGTACAATATGTGATTCCGGATATAAAGCATTTATCCGGCAGGAGGATGGTAATGGCGGTTGAAAAAGTATGCATTGACTTAAAAAATATTACAAAAAGCTATGAGACCCCTGTATTAAAAGATATATCATTACATATTACAAATGGCGATTACATTGCAATTGTAGGAATGTCAGGAGCCGGAAAATCCACACTTATGAATATAATCGGACTTATCGAAGGGTATGATTCGGGAACGTATGAATTTGACGGAGAATTAATTAACAACAAACTGGATTATGCAAAAATAAGAAGAGAAAAGATAGGGTTTATTTTTCAGGCTTATAATCTGATTCCCACATTGACCTGTAAAGAAAATATAGAATTGCCCTCATTATATTCAAGGACCGGTCCGCAGGATATAGATTTGCTCTCCGGTATCCTTAATATTTCTCATTTGTTAGATAAAAAGACAGCCTATCTGAGTGGTGGTGAAAAGCAGAGAGTTGCAATTGCAAGGGCTCTTGTGCTTAATCCGTCATTAATAATTGCCGATGAACCCACAGGTAATCTTGACGAAGTAAATACAAAAGAGGTTCTCAATATACTGAAAAATGAGAATGAAAAAGGACGGGCTATAATAGTTATTACGCACGATATGAAGGTTGCATTAAATGCAAAACGCAGATATCGTCTGGAGGAAGGTGTGTTACGTGAAATTACTTAAACACTCGGCTGCAATGATAAAAAAGACCTTCAGAAACTATATGATGCTTTCCATAACGGTATTTCTGACATTTACATTTTTACTCGGTTTTCTTATTTATACGGATTCGGGAATTTATAACAAATATAAAGAATTAATGGGAAATGATTACAAGATAATCTTGTCCCATAACCGTATGGACTCTGATTCCGGCAACAAAATAAATATATTAACGTCGAGACTGGAAGAAATGGGTGACACTCATTTTTACTATATAAAAAAGACACTGGCAAGAGATACTTACGGGAATCAATGCCGGGTTCAGATTCTGCCTAATTATGTATGGGCGGTTTTTGAATATGGTGATGTGGGTGTGGAGCGTGTAGAGATGAACGGTGAAAAAAGCTTTGCATTAAAACAGGGCGAAGCACTTGTTTCTGACAGAATGTATGAGAATCTTAAGAAATCTTTTGACAGAGAACCTGAGATCAGCATGGTTTTTGAAAAAGAAGGAAACAATAAAAAGATATATAAGTTCAACATAGTAGGAACATATACACCTAAACAGTATGAGAATACCCAGGAAACAGGAGTCGAAGACCAGATATACATAAGTGGTGTAGGGATTGATGATTCCGAATATGAGATACACAATTATCAGACCGTAATAAGAACCGATAAACCATCATTGGTTATAAACTGCCTTAAAAGCATGAATATGTCGATAATGAATGTGATGGATGAACAGAATAATGCTATAAAAGAAGAAAACATTGTCATAAGGAATAAGTACATAATAGCAGCAGTTTTGTTCGTGATTCTGGGTATTAATCTTTATAGTGCGTTTTCCAATGCACTTAATGAAAGAAAATACGAAATAGGAATAAAAAGGGCAATAGGTGCAGGCAAAAAAGATATTATGATGCAGTTCCTGACAGAAGGCATTATTGTAATGGGAATAAATATATTTTTATCCATTGTGGCTTCGATTAATATTTTTGTGATTTATAAAGCAATAATGTTCTATGCAAAGGGCTACAGATATGTAATCTGTCTGTCCGGACAGTCGGTAATTTTATATGCTGTATTGACGGTATCAATTTCTGCTTTGTTCAGTACATTGTTTGCATACAAGTGTACAAGAGTTGAAATTGTCAAATATCTTAAAGAATGAAAACGGTGACCTATTGTAAAAAATGACTTTTCGTTATAAAATAAAAGTGTTTTTAAATACACAACGAGAGGTAAAACACAATGAAAACAAGAGTAACAGAATTACTTGGAATTGAGTATCCTATTATTCAGGGCGGTATGGCATGGGTAGCTGAGAGCCATCTTGCAGCAGCGGTTTCAGCAGCAGGAGGACTTGGAATTATCGGTTCTGCCACAGCACCGGCTGAAGTTGTCAAAAACTGGATTAAAGAAATTAAGAATACAACAGACAAACCATTTGGTATTAATATTATGCTTATGAGCCCTTATGCCGATGAGGTTGCACATCTGGCAGCAGAAGAGAAGGTTGCAGCCGTTACAACAGGCGCAGGTAATCCGGGCAAATATCTTAAGCTTTGGAAGGATGCAGGCGTAAAGGTTATGCCGGTTGTTGCATCAGTTGCAATGGCAAAGCTTATGGAAAGAGGCGGAGCCGATGCGGTTATCGCAGAAGGCTGTGAGTCCGGCGGACATATCGGTGACATTACAACAATGGCACTTTTGCCACAGGTTGTAGATGCAGTTTCAATACCTGTAATCGGAGCCGGAGGAATCGGTGACGGCAGAGGTGTTGCGGCAGCATTTATGTTAGGAGCCGAAGCTGTCCAGATGGGAACAAGATTTGTTGTTGCAGATGAATCAATAGTCCATGATAATTATAAGGATAAAATTATCGCATCTAAGGACATAGATTCAGCCGTTACGGGAAGAAGCACAGGACATCCTGTTCGTTGTATCCGTAACAAACTTACCAAAGAATATATTAAGCTTGAAGAAAGCGGTGCATCAGTTGACGAAATCGAGAAATTTGCGGCAGGTTCACTCCGCAAAGCGGTTGTTGACGGAGACGTTGTATACGGAAGCGTTATGGCAGGCCAGATTGCCGGTATGATTAAGAAGAGACAGTCATGTAAAGAGATAATAACAGAGCTCATGGCTGAGACAGAAGCATTATTTAAAAATGCACCTGCAAGACTTAACTAGGAGGAATATCGCTTATGTTAATGGGAATTAAGGAAATCAAAGAGATTCTTCCACACAGACATCCGTTTCTGCTTGTTGACTGTATAGAGGAACTGGTGCCGGGAGAAAGAGCCGTGGGATATAAGAACCTTACATACGATGAAAGCTTTTTTGCCGGACATTTTCCTGACGAGCCTGTTATGCCGGGTGTGTTAATAGTTGAAGCACTTGCACAGACAGGAGCGGTTGCGGTTCTCTGCCTTCCTGAAAACAAAGGCAAGACAGCCTATTTTGCAGGCATCAATGCTTGTAAGTTTAAAAATAAAGTTGTTCCGGGAGACAGACTCAGACTTGAATGCGAGATTATTAAGAGAAAAGGTCCTGTCGGTGTGGGCAAGGCAACGGCAACGGTTGACGGAAAAGTAGCTGCTGTGGCAGAAATTACTTTTGCAATCGGATAATATTAAAAAATAAGGCTATAAGTCTTGATGATATATCCCTGTCAGGCGGACAGGTTAAATATCAGAGGGCTTATAGCCTTTATTAGTTGAAAATTATAATATCATTGATAACTGGATTCTCTTTTTAGGAATGTCAACATTCAGAACCTTGACCTGGACAATATCGCCCACACTTACAACTTCCATAGGGTGCTTAATGTATTTTTTGCTGGTAAGCTGTGATATATGGACCAGTCCGTCCTGATGTACGCCGATATCCACAAAGGCACCGAAATCAATTACGTTTCTTACGGTACCGCTAAGTATCATGCCCGGTTTTAAATCTTCCATGGACATTACATCACTTCTAAGAACAGGCTTTGGCATCTCTTCACGGGGGTCACGTCCCGGCTTTTCAAGTTCTTTAACAATATCTTTTAAGGTAAGTTCCCCAATGTCAAGTTCTTTTGAAAGAGCAGTAAAGTCTTTTATCAACTTGCCTATTCCGTTTAAGGCACCGGATTTTATATCTTCTGTGGTGTAGCCGAGTTTGTTAAGAAGAAGAACAGCTTTATCATAACTTTCAGGGTGTACACCTGTGGAATCAAGTGGGTTGCCGCCGTCACGGATCCTCATAAAACCTGAACATTGTTCAAAAGCTTTTGCACCAAGTTTTGGAACTTTGAGGAGGTCCTTTCGTGTCACGAATTTTCCGTTGACCTCCCTGTATGCCACAATATTTTTGGCAAGGGATTTGTTGATTCCTGAGATATGTTCAAGCAATGGTGCGGAGGCTGTATTTAAGTCCACGCCTACACGGTTGACACTGTCCTCTACGACACCGTCAAGTGCAGAACCTAATTTTTTCTGGTTCATGTCATGCTGATACTGGCCTACGCCGATTGATTTAGGGTCAATTTTGACAAGCTCTGCAAGAGGGTCCTGAAGACGTCTTGCGATGGATGCGGCACTTCTTTGCCCAACATCAAAATTAGGAAATTCTTCGGTTGCCAGCTCACTTGCGGAATATACGGAAGCACCTGCTTCATTTACAATTACATATTGTACATTTTCAGGAATTTCATGTATAAGCTCTGAAATTATTACTTCGGATTCCCTTGAAGCGGTTCCGTTACCGCAGGAAATAAGGTCAACATGATATTTTTTAATGAGTTTTTTAAGTATTGTCTTAGCTTCATCAACCTTGTTCTGAGGGGCAGTCGGATATATGACAACCGTATCAAGGACTTTGCCTGTGGGGTCAACCACCGCTAATTTACACCCGGTTCTGAAGGCAGGGTCCCAGCCGAGGACGGTTTTACCTACGATTGGGGGCTGCATAAGAAGCTGTTCAAGATTTTTACCGAATACGGTTATTGCATTATCTTCTGCATTTTCCGTGAGTTCATTTCTTATTTCACGTTCAATGGACGGAGCAATGAGCCTTGAGTAGGCGTCAGCAACGGCTGTTTTAAGGTAAGGGGTTGTGTTAGGGTTGTCCCTTACAATTACCTGCTTTTCAAGATATGCAAGTATTTTATCAACGGGGGCCTCTAATTTAACTGTGAGGACCTTTTCTTTTTCGCCTCTGTTAATGGCAAGAACACGGTAGCCTGTAAGTTTTGAAACGGGGCTTGAAAAATTATAGTACATCTCATAAACGGATTCTGCCTCAGGGTCTTTTGCCACAGATGTAAGATTGCCCTCCTTGAATGTAAGACTGCGGATTCTGGTTCTGTAATCGGCAGAATCGGAAATTTCCTCTGCGATAATATCAAGGGCACCCGAAATGGCTGTATCAGTATCAGGAACGTCTTTTTCCGCGTCAATATATGATTTTGCTTCGTCTTCCAAGGTCTTTTTGGTCATCTGCAGACTTATTATTGAAGCCAGGCCTGAAAGACCGCGTTCTTTGGCAATAGTCGCCCTTGTTCTTTTTTTCTGTTTATAAGGGCGGTATAAATCCTCAACTGCCACCATTGTCTCGGCAGACTCTATCTGCTTTTTAAGTTCGGCTGTTAATTTTCCCTGTTCTTCTATGGATGAAAGAACGGTTGATTTACGGTCTTCCAGATTACGGAGATAGTTAAGGCGCTCAAAGAGTTTACGGAGTTGTTCGTCATTAAGTGCGCCTGTAGCTTCCTTACGATATCTTGATATAAACGGGATGGTGTTCCCTTCATCAATTAATTTGATTGCGGCTTCTGCCTGATTATTTCTTATCTGTAATTCTGATGCTATTTTTGCTGCTATATCCAATTTAATAATTCCTTTCAAAAAGATATTATATGAATTATAACTTATCTGTGATTTTTTAACAATGGTACCCTTGACGGATATAAGTGTATGAATTTATAATCAGAGGCAAAGCGGAAATTACGGAGGAACCCATATTGAGAAGAAGACATAACGGTAAAAAGAAATACTGGATAATAGGAGTTGTATTGCTGGTGGCAGTAATAGCAGCCGTTGCGGTTATAAGAATAAGAAGTCTGAAGTCTGAAATGAAGTACGACCCTGTAACCAAGGGTGAGGCTTATGAAAATTATAATAAAGACAAGGCAGAAGCACTTGTAAAAGAATATTTTGAAGCCATGGCTGAGAAGGATATGGACAGGCTTGACAATATTTTTTACCAGAAAGACATTCTGAAATGTTTTGCGGTTTCCAATGATATGACGGAAGAAAAAGTCCTTGAAAGCCTTAAGGAGCAGGTTGACAAGCTGGAACTGACTTACAAGGAAGAAAGCATATCGGACTACAGTGCATATCCGGAGATATATGTGGATGACATGAATGACAGTATTTATAAGGCTATCGGAAAAGAGAATGTCATAAAATATATGTACAGCATATCAATTAAATATGTGCAGCATACAACTATCGGATGGGAAGAAAAAAGAGACAGTATAAAAGTCTACGTCATTGATGACGGATATTATATCTGGCCTAGCACAGGAGAAGAAAAGTAATAATATGAAAAAAGTATATAAGATAATAATCGGTATTCTTATATTGGCACTGGCTGCCGGTACAGTAACTTTTGTTGTGATGAAGAAGAACAAAAGAACCTCTGTTGATAGCAAAGCGGAGCAGCTTATTGCCAGGTGGTTTGATGCCATGACAGAAAAAGATGTGGACGGCTGCATCGGCTGCTGCTTTACGGAGGCACTTCTTGACAGCTATGTTAAAAGCAAAGGCATAACAAAAGAAGAGTATACAGAGTATATAAAGTACCAGCTTGAAAACAGCGGTTTTAAATATAGAAAACTTACCGTCGATGAGAAAAGGCCATTGGACGAGGATTCATATTACCGGATTAATGAACAGCTTTCCGACGGGGAAAAAATTACCGCAATGTATGAAATTACTTTTTCCTATGAGATTTTTAATGAGGATGAATGGGAAAAAGTATCAGAAACTGTGAAAATTATGGTAATTAAGGACAATTATTATATAAATTATATGGTATAAGTACCATTTACTTTTTATGCAGATATGGTATATTTAATGTATTATTATAAAGAAATCGGGGAGACTCAGGATGAACGATTCATTTGGATTTGAAGAACCAATTATTATGACGGAGGATACTAAGAATAGACCTCCTGAAAAGAAAAAGCATGAGGCAGGGGCGATTATTGCAGGAATTGTATTTATGATTATTATTGCGGCAGCAACGGTTCTTGTAGTATTTAACCTCAAAGGCGGCAGATATACCAAAGAAAAAGAAGCAGCCACAAGCTGGTTAGACAGTATGGTCGAGGGAAACGGGGAAGAATTCGTAAACGGCTCGTTTTGTGAACCTATGATGACGGCACTGGTTAAGAAGAATAATATTGAAAAGGCTGATTACATAGATGCTGTTGAGCAGCAGCTTAAGCTTTTGGATATAAAGTACCGTAAGCTTAAGGTTGTCAAAAAAGGAGCGACAATTGAATCAGAACTTGAAGATCTTAATGCGGAGATTGCAAAGTATACAGGAGAAACAAACGTAATCTCAGACCTTTATCCAATTACCGTAAAATACGAATATAAAACAGGCACATCTTCATCGTGGGTTGCGAATGAAGAAAAAGTTGAGATTTATGTTTCGGATGGAAAATGTTATATATACAGTGATGTATTACTCTAAATAATATTACGAAATTTATCAGGGTATCGTGTTTTATACATGATATCCTGATATTTTTTTAGGGCTCAAAACCGCTTATACATGAAAAACGACCGCTTACGCATAAGCTATTGAAAAGTAATAAGAAATATTTATAATCGAAGTATAAATAAATGCAAGAGGAGGAATTAATATGGTGATATTAATAGTTATATCATTTGCACTGGAAGCTTTTATAATTGAATTATATTGTAGAAAATCATTTACTGCCAAGGTAAGGCTAGACAAGAGGCTTATAGTATATACGGTTATATACGGGGTATTGACTGCTTTATATTCGGAAGAGGTTTTTTTCAGAAATGTACTTTTGGAAGTGATTGCGGGAGTACTTATTATGTATTTCCTGTTTGAGAACAGCGTCATATCGGCAATTAAAAATTCTATAATTCTTATGATTGTAAACAATGCTTCAAAGATTCTGGTTGGAGAAATATCAGCCCACATTGATGACGGATTTCTGTATGGGGATATTAGTTATAAAAATTATATTATCATGCTGGCAGTAGAATTTATATATATGGGCATAGTAATGTTTTTAATTCATATTCAGAAAAAGTCTCCCGAAAAAACGGTGAAGACAAAGGCGGAGGAGTGTTTAACCACTGTGATACTGGCATGTGCCATGGGCCTCATCTGTATAATGGTTGGAATGATTTATGCTGTAGACTCACATAAACCTATTGAGTGGCTGCTTATGTGTGCCATCCTGGTACTGATTACGGCATTGGTGCTCAGTGCAATATTAATAAAGTGCATTAAAAAAGAAAACGCGGAATACATTCATGAACAGAAAAGGAAAACAGATAAGTTATACATTGGATCAATACGCCGTAAGGACGAGGGCTTAGAGTTTTTTACCAATGAAATTAAAAACAATCTTGAAACATTAGCGGCACTAAATGAACGCGGAGAAAGCGAAAAAGTTACAAAGTATATTGATGAATTATTCAGAAAATCCAACCTGAAGGCAACAGTTGACATATCTTCCGATAAATTGTTAAGTGCGGTTATCTACAGGTATTATAATGAGGCGTTATCGAGAAATATAAAATTTACGTATGACGTGCGGAATGTGGATATCGGAAAAATTGAGGAAATAGATATTACTTCAATTTTGTGTGATTTGCTAGACAATGCAATGAAAGTATGTGACCATGAAAATCCGTATATTGAAATTACAATACATAAGGGGCAGCCGGCGGGCACAATAGTAATTTCCGTGGCATGCAGCAGTGAAAAAGAGCAGTTAATGGAATCGCGGGAATATGTATCCGCAAATATAAAAAAGACGGTGAAAAAATATAATGGTGATATAAATATTTATTTTCAGGACGAGGATAAAACATTACATATTACTGTGATACTTTACGAGGACATTATTGAAAATGAGAATACTAATATGCGATGATGACAAAATATTTGTGTCAGCATTAAGACAAAATATAACAGAGTGTTTTGAAAAATTGGAAATAGCGGATTATGAAATTGTTGAATATTATCTCGGAGAAGATTTACTCAATGATAAAGGCGATAAGGATATTGTTTTCCTTGATATTGAAATGCCGGGTAAAAACGGCATATATGTAGGAAACAAGCTTAAGGAAACATATCCTAAAGCGATTGTTATAATCGTTACTTCTTTTTCCGAGTATCTTGACGATGCCATGAAATTTTCCGTGTTCAGATATTTTAACAAGCCAATTGATAAAGACAGGCTGTTCAGAAATCTTAAGGATGCCATAGAAGTATATACGAGAATTAATTTAAACGTAATGATATGTGTTGACGGAGAATACAAAAAGATTAACTCGGAAGACATTATCATGATTGAGGTCGCAAGCCGTAAATTAAAGATGATAACAGAAGAAGAAACATATATTTTAAACGGGACCATACAGGAATGGAGTGATAAATTAAATATTCCCAGCTTCTGCGTGTGCCATAGGGGTTACCTTGTGAATATTAAATATGTAACAAGCATAACTAAAGACACGGTGTATTTAAATAACGGCAGATACAAAGCCTATGTGTCAAAAAGAAATTATGACGAAATCAAAAACAGATTTATGTTATTCGTTGAAAAAAATATGTAATGAAATTGTTTGCACATTTGCCGCTTATACATGAAAAGCGACCGCTTAAACATAATCTATTGAAAAAAGATTTAAAATATGTACAATTACATTAATCAAACGTATATAGGAGGAAATTGCTAAATCAATAAAATGAAAAAAATAAAGATTGTGATGTGTATATGTCTGGCTGCGGTTATTATATCGGGATGTTCCGACAAGGGAAAAGGTCAGAAAGACAGTAATCCGTCCGGTCAGGATTTTGTACTGACAGAAGAACAAAAGAACTATCTGTCTGATAAAAAAGGTATCGGTACGGCAGCACTGGAATTGATGAATAAAGAAAGCGTTAACTGGAATTTACTGGGAACAGGATTCGAACTTTACAATAAAACGTCAGGTGTGGAAATAAACGGTGTGGAATACATTGTAGATAATTCGTATGACTACCAAAAAAGCAATGACATTGATAGGAAAATCACATTTGATGAAGCTGTCAGTTTCAGAGATGAAGATACCAAAATGCGGATAGAATCACTTAGCGGTTACAGATATGAGATAACCGAGGCTGGGGAATACCGGAAATTACAGGCACCTATCAGCGGCTATTCTGATACTTATCTTACAATATTTTTTAAAGTCAGTGACAATAAGGTATTCATGAAAGTTCCTTATATTGAATATTCCGGTCCGGATAATGATAGTAATCTTGCTTTTTCCTTATTGTATGACAGGGATTATATTAAAGCTTTTTTTGAAAATAATGATTACAGCCTTAATGATAAGTTAGTATATGGAATCCAGTACACATCCGTAACCGACTGCTCTGTGGTATTACGGATTACCAATTACACGGAGGATAGCTATATTTTTAATGGTGAAGCAACAGTATATCGGGTTGATGACAGTGGAAATATAATTCCGGAAAGTGCAATTGAGTGTACCTCAAAGCCTGTCAGGATTAACAGCCTTTCATTTTCGATTATTCCGGTTTCGTTTGATAATATCGCTAAAGGAGAATATGCAATTATATTTGGTAAGGATGAAGCACCAAATATATATGGAAGATTGAATTTTAGCTTGTAGGGACGTATTTAACATATGTTTAAATCAAAAAATAATAACATTGGAAAGGCAGATGCGAATGAGAAAAAAATTATTAAAAGATATTATCAGCGGCCTGATGACTGTTGCGATTACGGGGTTTCCTGTATACGACCGGACACCGGGACTTGCAGTATGGGTAACGTATGAGTAATAGGAGGAATCTATATGAAGAAATCAATAATTTTTATTGCGGCAATAATCTTTGCAATATGTTTTACAGCATGTGGCAATAGTGGCGAAAAAAATACCCAGACAGAAACAACTACAAATGGGATAAAGCTGACAGAACAACAGTTGGAATATTTAAAAAAATTGCGCAGTGATATTACCGGTATAGAATATGTAAGCGAAGAAGATTTGAACAGAATGCTTTTAGGTACAGGCATGGAACTTTACAACCCTTCTTCGGGTGTAGAGGTCTTTGGTCTGGAATACAACAAAAAAAGTGGATTTGATTATCTTGCAGCTTCCGATTCCAACAAAAAAATGACATTAAGTGATGTAAGAAAATTCAGAAATAAAGAAAAAGAGATGAGGATTGAAGACCTTACGGAATATGCGTATACCGTTAGTGAAAAGACACTCAATAACAGCGGTGAAAAATCAATAATATATGAGCTGGATGCTCCTATTACAGATTATGAAAATACTTATATGAAGATATGGTTTGAAATCAAAGACGATAAGATTAAAATGCAGGTACCGCAGCTCATATATAGAAATGAAGCGGACGGAAAAACTACTGCGTTCTCAATTAATTACAATCCGATGCCGATAGAGTCATTCTTTGAAAATAATGATTATTCTTTTGAAAACAAAATGATTGTAAGTGTACAATATTCGTCACCAAGAAAGAAATCCATCGTATTAAATGCCATTAACTGGACAGATTATGACTATCATTTCAACGGTACATGTGATATTTATAAAGCAGATACAGATGGTAACAAAAAAGAAAAAGCAACAACCGGTACTTATGAAACAATGACCATAGGCGGGCGTAATAATGATAAATATACCGGCTGGAATTATTTTGATATTACATTTGAAGACGAACTGCCGTCAGGAGATTACATAATTGAAGTTAAGACCGATGGAAAAAATAAATTTACAAAAGATTTACCTTTTACGATAGAGTAAAAAAAGGGCTGCAAATTGCAGCCCTTTTTTATAAGTTTGACAAAACGGATAAAGCGTCATGCTTTATTATAATGTCACAATGTTCATTAAGATAAGCAGATGTTCCGAATACAATAGATTCCTTATGCCCGTATTCTGTTATTTCGTTGCAAACTTTGAGTAAGTCATTAGAATGCTTCTGGCTGCATGATAATAACAGGAAGTATAGACATTTAATATTATCCTTATAGAGAATGCTCTCTCCTTCGTAAGAAGCGTTGACATGCTTGGCAGCATTATCTGCTTCATCAAGAGATCGGAAAGAGAAAAGCCTGTATATCAAATTATCTTCCTCGGCATCACCGGGAGTCTCTGCTTCTGTTGTCTCATCTTCAATGTCAGGAACAGATTCATCTGATATATTCTTCAGAGTATCTTTCATAGATAAGAAATTATCTGCTTCTTTGAGGATGTTGTGAAAAAGGTTCATATCAGGAGACTCCGGAAGGTTAATGTTGTCCGGAAGTAAATCGTCATAGTCATCATCCATATCATCATCCATATCCATATCATCGGAAGGGGTGAATCTTGAAAACTTGGTATCAAGTTCCTCAGGGTCTTCGACCTTGGTAATATTAAGAATTATACAATCCGCGGAAACCGGAATTGCTTCTATCATTAGTGGAATGTCATCTGCTTTAAATCCAAACTGGTGGGCTGCCTGTTCAATCATATCGTGAAAAAGGTTCTTGGCCTTCTCTGTACCGTAAGCAAGCTCACTAAGCTTAAGTTCCCTTGACTGAAGGTCGGAACGGTTAAGCGTACAACGGATTTGTGAATCACTTATCTTTTCAATTTTCATTAATATCACATCCCATCTGTAAAAAATACACAGACTGTAGTCTGCTTTAGTATTATTAGTATACAGCATTTAAATTACTAATGTAAATAATGAGAATAAAAAAAACAAATAAATTTTATAAAAAAAGTATAAAATATGATTGAAAGTACTTGAAAAAGGAAATAATTAATAATATTATATCCACACGAGGATATATTTTAGGACATACGGAAGTAACAGGAGGTTATCGTTATAGTAACAGGTGATATTCTGTTTGACAGGTACGAGATTCTTAAAGTACTTGGAACAGGTGCCTTTGGAACCGTATACCTAACAAGACACATTACTCTTAATGTGTTACGTGCAGTTAAGTGCATCAATATATATCAGAATAACTGTGATACAGCTTACAGGGAAGCTGATATTCTTAAAAATCTCAGACATCCGTCGATTCCCATTATATATGATATAGAACAGGATTCAGAACATATATATGTGATAGAGGAATATATTGAAGGAATGTCTTTAACACAACTAATTTCCCAACAGAAATTATGCGCCGGCAAGGCGGTGGAATATGCAATACAGCTTTGCAATATTATTGCATATATGAATGACAATCATACATATCATCTTGATATCAAGCCCGACAATATTATTTTTTTTAATAATAATATAAGACTTGTTGATTACGGAAATGCCATATTGGATGTGGAACAGCCGGACATCAGGATGGGTACAATAGGATATGCTTCACCGGAGATGTATGGAAAAGAGAAAATTAACTCCGGGAGTGATGTATATTCCATTGGTATGGTATTGCTTTATATGCTTACCGGCATGAATGATGAAGGCGCAATCAGAAGAATAGGAAAAGGCCGGTTAAGAGAGATTATTAACGGCTGTATCTGCCATTCGGGCAGGGAAAGGATATCTACAGCCAGAGAACTTGCCCGGAGACTTGAATCAATTAAACATAATAACGTAGAGAATATATCCTTGAATATCCATGTTGGAACGGTACTTAAGCACAGTGGTTGTACTCATTGTGCCATTTCACTAGGCAGAATTTATGAAATGAGAGGACAGGCTGCTATTGTATGTGAACATAATGACAGCAATGATTTTTTCAAAATTATTAAATCAGAGGATTTTCGTTTTTTTAACGGAATTTTCAGGCTTAGGAATGTAAATCTTGTACCGGATTATCATGGACATGCTGACCGGAATTTCCTCAGTGATTACCATAAGATAATTGTAGATTTCGGAGTCATTGATGAGAATAATCTGGAAAGCTTTTTGTCAGGTGACATCAATTATATTGTGACAGGTAAGGAACCTTATGAAATTGATAAGCTTACAGAATTCTGCAGAAATGTTCTATATCCCCTTAATAACAATAAGCAGAGAATAGTTATCAATTATGCCGACCGGAAGCAGTATAAGCAGATTGTCAGAATGTATGACTTTCCTTGTCCTATTAGAATGCCATACGAACCTGATATTTTTAACAGCGGGAAGGACTGGTTAATATAAACAGAAACAGTAAATCATGTACAACAATAGGAATAATAGGAGTTTCTGCAGGTGTCGGAGTAAGTCATCTTTCATTTATGATGGCTTCATATCTTTCAATGATAAGAGGATACCGTGTGGCACTTATTGAAAGAGCTTCTGATGACTGCTTTCGGCAGGCAGGGATTATACGGGACAGTCTGGACAGACGAAGATATAATGCGTTTAAAAGGAATGTTTCAATCTTTATGCAGTCAGACATTGAAGAACTTTCAGAAGTTATGTCATCAGATTACGAATATATTATTATTGATTTTGGAAATGATTATGCATACAACAGACCGTTTTTCCTTCTGAGTAGTATCAAAATTGTAATCGGTAATCTGTCATGGTGGAAACTGCAGCATTATGTTGCATTTATTGCAGCAACAGAGAAAGAACAATCAAGAAAACATTGGAAATTTCTTGGGACAGTGTCATCTGAGCGGACAATCCGCTATATGGGGAAGAGGATGAGGACAGCCATAAGACCTGTTCCTTATGAGCCGGATCCGTTTTTTCTCACAGGTGAGACTATGAGCTTTTTGCAGGAATTGTTAGAATGACAGTCCGACACTATTTAACAGACAGTCAATATATCACGAACTGTACTGTTGGCATTTTGAAGCATTAGTCTTTTAATAAAGACATAATAAAAATTAAGACCCATTTTATCCAAAGAGAGCTGTCTGAACCTGTAGGGCTGACAGCTCTTTTGCGTTTACAAATGCAGCCACCGATGTTATAATTTTAGCAGATAATTCACAAGAGAAAGTGCGGTGTTTTTTTTGGCTGGGAAGAGAAAATTTTCCGATGAAGAATTTGATGATATCGGTTTTGAAGACGATGATATAGAGATTATTAACGCAGATATGGACGCTGAAGATACGGAAACAGAAGATACGGAAACAGAAGATGAGGTTAATACTAAACATAATACGGGGAAACCTCATAGCAGAAAATGGCTTCCCGTTCTGTTATTTTTTATAATTGCGGCGGTGTGTATATTGTTATACCTTTTTATTCCAAGCAATAAAAAGGTAAATCTTACAGATTATTACGGAACCGGGGATAATGAGGCAGCAATCATATATGACCATACAGTAACGGAGCATAAGGGGATAGTTGTGGATGGACATTATTATATTCCTGCAGATGCGGTTAAGGAACTTTTTACGGATAAGCTTTATGAAGACAGGGATACGGATATGGTTTTGTATGCCAAGGCAGACACTGTATGGCAGATTCCTTATAACAATACATATATTAAGGAGGGAGAGGAGAATATTGAGTCCGGCTATGTCATAATTCTTAAAAATGCTGACGGCGTATATGTGTGTGCGGATTTTTTAAATGATGAATTCGGATATGTCTACAAAGCGTTTGAAGCACCTTACAGAATAGCTTTTGAGTCACCGGATGTCCAATATCTTAAGGCAGCATTTAAAGACAGCCCCAAAATACGTACCAAATCCTCAATTAAGGGGCATATTATAGGAACCGGTGGTGATGAAACAGACTGGTTTTCCACAGGCAAAACAGATAACGGCTGGATGGAAATAGTATCCTGCGACGGCAGACAGGGATATGTGAAGAAAGATGCGGTAACTACAGAAAGCTACATATCTCCGTCAATAAGAGAATTTGAATATAAGAGTCAGGTAAGAGACCACAAAATTGTACTTGCATGGGATGCGATATATGATTTAAAGGATAATGACAGCATCCCTGCAAGACTGGAGAATGTGAAAAATGCCAATGTCATCTCCCCTACATGGTACAAAGTTAAGAATAACGCAGGAGAACTGGAATCCATGGCAGACGTCGGTTATGTTGCGTATGTACACAATCTTGGATACGAAGTATGGCCGCTTGTAAGTGATTTTGGCATGAAAGAAGAAATTGATGAAGGCAGTATTTTAAGCAGCTATGAATCAAGACGTGCGTTGATTACCAATATCATGAACGAGATAAAGTTATATGGATATGACGGCATTAATATTGATTTTGAAAAGATAAAAGCAGATTACAGCGGGGATTATATCCAGTTCATAAGAGAACTGTCCGTGGAATGCCGTAGGGCGGAGGTGGTTTTGTCTGTTGATAATTATCCTCCATATAATTTTAACAGGTATTATAACCGCAAAGCCCAGGGTGAATGTGTGGATTATGTTGTTGTAATGTGTTATGATGAGCATTATAACGGAGGTGAGAAAGCAGGCTCCACATCCTCACTTAAATATCTCGTTAATGGTATGAACGGAACGCTTGAGGAGGTTGACAAGAAAAAAGTTATTGTGGCAGTACCTTTTTATACAAGGTTGTGGCAGATAGATGCTTCATCAGAGTGGAATTATGACGGAACCGAGACTTCAGGAACCATAGTAAGTTCTACAGCCTGCTCAATGGAAAAAGCCCAGGAGATAATTAAAGAATATAACCTTAATGTATCATGGAATGAGAATACCGAACAGGAATTTGCCGAAGGAACCGTCGGAGGGTATATATACCAGATATGGCTTGAGACAGCGGCATCATTGGAAATAAAGCTGGATGAGATAATTCAGGCGGATATAGGCGGTGTAGCTGCATGGGAATTAGGATTTGAACAAAGTGAGGTCTGGAATTTATTTAAAAAATTTAATTCCTAAATTACGTTTAAAAGACATATAATACAGTAAATACTAAGTATTGGTATTATTATGAAAAGAAAACTGGATATTCTCCTGACAATTATCTTCCTTGCAGGGGTTACATATGTATCTTTTTTTGCAGGTATTCCCCTTAAAAAGGCAAATGCAACCGAGGAAGTGAAAAAGGTCATAGTTGTTGATGCAGGACACGGTGGCAATGATCCCGGAAAGGTTTCGGGGAATATTGTTCTTGAAAAAGATGTAAATCTTCAAATTGCAACAAAACTTGCAAATGAATTAGAAAATGCAGGATTCAGGGTGGTAATGACAAGAACAGAGGATAATGGTCTTTACAAAGAAGATGATGTTAATAAGAAAGCAGCTGATTTAAGGGCAAGATGTGAAATTGCCGAAGAAGAAAATGCAGACCTTCTGATAAGTATCCACCAGAACAGCTTTTCTGACAGTAATGTAAGAGGCGGTCAGGCTTTTTACTATACGCATTCCGTTAAGGGCAAAAAAATGGCATCGCTTATTCAGGAACATCTCAAGTCAGCGGATAAAGATAATACAAGAGAAGCAAAAGCTAATGACAGTTATTATCTTCTGATACATACACCATGTATATGTGTTATAGTTGAGTGTGGGTTTTTAAGTAATGCAGCCGAGGCAGAATTGCTGGTATCGGATGAATATCAGAACCGGTTAGCAGACTCTATAACAGATGGGGTTAAAGAATATTTTGAAGTAACAGGATAAAAATATGGAAACTATTATTAAAAAAATAACCGATAATGAAATTGAAAATGATAAAATTATTAAGACTGCTGCGGAAATAATTTCCCGCGGCGGTCTTGTTGCGTTTCCGACAGAAACGGTATATGGTCTGGGAGGCGACAGTTTTGACCCGGCGGCGGCAGAAAAAATATATGCAGCCAAGGGAAGACCGTCAGATAATCCGTTAATTGTTCATATTTCGGAATTTGATGACATATATAAGCTGTCGGATGAAGTCCCTGAAATTGCAAAAGTGCTTGCAGATAAGTTCTGGCCGGGTCCGCTTACCATGATTGTCAAGAAAAATAAGAGCGTGCCTGTAACCGTAACGGGAGGACTTGACACAGTGGCAGTGAGGCTTCCATCCCACAAAGTGGCAAGAAAATTAATTAAAGAATCGGGAACATTTATTGCGGCTCCAAGTGCCAACATATCGGGAAGACCAAGCCCCACAACAGCAAAACATGTAATAGATGATCTCAATGGAAGAATTGATATGATTATTGATGACGGCAGCATAGAAATCGGGCTTGAGTCAACAATCGTGGACCTTACAGAAGACGTTCCGGTTATTTTAAGACCGGGATATGTTACTTTTGAAATGCTTGAAGAGACAGTCGGTAAAGTCAGACTTGACAAAGCACTGATGACCGGAGTAAAAGAAAATGTGAAGCCTAAAGCTCCAGGAATGAAATACAGACATTATGCACCTAAGGCAGAACTTACCATAATTGAGGGCAGCCCTGAAAAGACAGTTGCCCGGATAGAAGAACTTGTTAAAGAAGCAGAAAGAAAAGGACAGAAAGCGGGTATAATGCTTTCAGAAGAGAATTTTGATAAGATATGTTCAGATTATAAATTATGTCTGGGCAGCAGCAGTGACGAGAATGAAATTGCAAGAAATCTGTTTGCATGCCTTAGAAAATTCGACGACATGGATATAGATGTTATTTTTTCGGAAGGCTTTTCAGAGGAAGGAATCGGGCAGGCAATCATGAACCGTCTGCTTAAGGCAGCAGGACATAAAATTATAGAGGTATAGAACATGTTATATGACAAAGTGATTTTTGTATGCAGGGATAATATCTGTCAGAGCCCGGCAGCCGTAACCATTCTTAATTCAATAAAAAAAGATGAATGGCTTGAAGTTTCCTCCAGAGGGTTAGTGGTTCTTTTTTCAGAGCCTTACAGTATGAAAATACACTCGTTATTAAGAAATCATGGAATAATTATGGATAACGGAGTGTCAAGGCCTCTTGAAGAAAAAGATTTTGGAGAAAACACCCTTATATTAACCATGACGAGAGCACAGAAAGACAAAATATTATCCGAATATAAAAATGCCTGTAATGTATATTCCATAATGGAGTTTGCCGGTGGCAACGGAGATATTTTTGACCCATACGGCGGCGATAATGCCGTATACGAAATGTTTTATTCATCGATTCATACCTGGGTTAATCAGGTTGAAATAAAATTACATCAATTAAATACCAAGGAGGATTTAAAATGATCGCATTAGGTTCAGATCATGGCGGATTTGCATTAAAGTCTGCAATTATAAAACATCTTGAAAATAGAGGATTGGAATACAAAGACTACGGTTGTTACAACACCGATTCATGTGATTATCCCGTATTCGGGCGTGCAGCGGCAGAAGCGGTTGCAGACGGCACATGTGATAAAGGAATTGTAGTATGTACAACAGGAATCGGTATATCAATAGCTGCCAATAAGGTTAAGGGTATCAGATGTGCACTGTGCACAAGCACCAATCTTGCAAAAATGACACGACTTCACAACAACGCCAATATGCTTGCGCTTGGTGCATCGGTAGTAAGCGAAGAACTTGCAATGGATATAGTTGATACGTTCTTAGATACTGAATTCAGCAACGAAGAAAGACACATAAGACGTGTTGAAATGATAGAAAAATAATGATATAATCATCATCAACATGGTAAATTTATCATGTAAAACGGAGACAGGTCAGTGAAATATAAGAAGAGTGTGTACAGAAATTTTGCCCTTATTTCGCAGCTTGGGATATCGGTAATTGTTCCTATAGGATTATGTATTTTTATAGGTGTACTTATTGATAAGAAATTTAACAGCAATTTCATTATTCCCTTGATTTTTCTTGGCATTGCGGCAGGCGCAAGAAATGCCTACAGGATAGCAATGGCATCCGTAAAGGAAGAGAAAAAAGACGATAACAGAAAGGATGGGCAGGAATGAGTAAGGAACAGCGTTATACGTTAAAGCTTATAATAATCGGAATTGCCGTTTTTTTTGCGGTGGCTTCCGTTCCCGTACTTATTTTCACCAAAGACAGATTCAAATGTGAAGCAGGATTGTTTATAGGAAGTGTAATGGCAATACTTATGGCATGGCATATGTCTTTTTCCATATCCAGGTCAGTATATATGGAAAAACACCAGTCGGCATTCCTCGCATGGAGTTCTGTCGGAAGACTTGTTACAGTAGCAGGCATAATTGTTTTGATAGCCTGGACCAGATTCGCTAACCCGATATTTATGGTTTTAGGAATTCTTGGCCTTAAGTTTGGTGCTTATTTTGCACCTATTCTTGAAAAACGATTTAAAATAAAAATCAAAGATTAAGGAGGATGAGAATGTGACGGAAATGCTTTCCGGCATGGTACTGGCCGCCAAAGATGTTGATTTCTACATCAAGGGTCTGGTCAAGTACAAGCTGTTTGGGCAGGAATTATGGATAACGACAACCCATGTCGGGTTATTCATTGTATCTGTGATTCTTATCATTCTTATGATTGTAGGACACAGGATAATCGTTAAAGCTGACCCTATGGCAAAGCCAAAGGGACTTCAGAATGTACTGGAACTTTTTGTTTCCACAATCGATAATCTTGTAGAGTCAATCATGGGTAGTAACGGTAAGAGATTCCGCAACTGGATATGTGCAATTTTTATGTTTATTCTTTTTTGCAACATATCGGGACTGTTCGGACTCAGACCACCGACAGCGGATTACGGTGTAACCTTTCCATTAGGAATCATTACATTCCTGATTATTCAGATTAATGGTATCAAAGCTAAAAAAATTCAGCATTTTACCAATCTGTTTAAGCCGAATCCGGTTTTATTCCCTATCAATCTCATAGGCGAGGTGGCAGTACCGCTTTCATTGTCATTGAGGTTATTCGGTAATATCATGTCAGGAACAATCCTTATGGGATTGATTTATGGATTGCTTCCAACTGTACTTACAATTGGAATACCTTCGGTAATTCATGTATATTGTGATATTTTTTCCGGAGCAATCCAGACTTATGTATTTTGTATGTTGACGATGGTTTATGTCAATGACAAAATCGCAGATTAGAAATTTAATAACTTTTATTCAGGAGGAAATTATGATGATCACAAGTGAAGCTTTAGTATTAGCATGTTCAGCAATAGGTGCAGGTCTTGCAATGATAGCAGGTCTTGGTCCTGGTATCGGACAGGGAATTGCAGCAGGACATGCAGCAGCAGCGGTAGGACGTAATCCGGGAGCAAAATCAGATATTACATCTACAATGCTTTTAGGACAGGCAGTAGCAGAAACAACAGGTCTTTACGGATTTGCGGTTGCTATTATTCTTCTGTTTGCCAACCCACTTATCGGTAAGCTCTAAAAAAAACAAGACAGAGAACTAAAGGGAGGCAAAACCTTGCAAAGAATATTTAATCTGGACCCACAGCTACTCCAGGATGCAATTATTTTAGCTGTTAATATTTTCATATTGTTCTTGTTAGGTTCATATCTTCTTTTTAATCCTGTAAGAAACCTTTTTAAAAAAAGACAGGATAATGTAGCGGCTGAAATTGAATCAGCCAGAAAGAGTAAAGAAGAGGCAGATGCTTTAAAGGCTCAGTATGATGAGAAATTAAAGAATGCCGATACAGCAGCAGACCAGATTCTTGCCGATGCAAGAAAGAAAGCACTTCAGAAAGAAGCTGAAGTAATTTCGGAAGCAAAAGAAGAGGCAGGAAGAATTATTAAGAGAGCCGATAATGAAATTGAGCTTGAGAAGAAAAAAGCTGCTGACGATATGAAGAAGGAAATGATTGCTGTTGCGACAATGATGGCAGGAAAAGTTGTATCAGCTTCCATTGATACCGATATACAGGAATCACTGGTGGATGAGACACTTAATGAAATGGGTGATAATACATGGCGAAATTAGTATCTTCAACTTATGGCGAATCACTGTTTGAAGTAGCGGTTGAACAGAATATGACAGATGCTTTGTATGATGAGGCAGTGTGTGTATTACAGGTCTTTTCAGATAATAAAGAACTGTCCGAATTCCTGTGTCACCCTAACATAGAAAAAGACGAAAAAATCAAAGTAATGATAAACAGCTTTGAAAAGTTCGTATCAAAAGAAATGACAGGTTTTCTTGTAACTGTGGTTGAAAAAGACCGTGCTTACGCGATAAAAGATATCCTTAACTATTTCCTTAACAAGGTAAAAGAATATAAAGGTATCGGGACGGCATACGTTACAACACCTGTGGAACCTGATAAGGCGGCCAAAGAAAAGATTCTTAAAAGATTATTGGAAACAACGGACTATCAGGAGTTTGAAATTCATTACAGCGTCGATGAATCACTTATCGGAGGAATGATAATCAGGATTGGTGACAGAGTAGTTGACAGCAGTATAAAACATAAGCTTCTGGAACTTTCCAGACAGCTTCAGAAAATTGATTTATAGAATCAATTACCAAATTATATCGAAAAGAGGTGCAAAAACCCTATGAATTTAAGACCGGAAGAAATCAGTTCAGTTATTAAAGAACAGATTATGAGGTATAAAACAGAATTAGATGTATCAAATGTCGGAACGGTCATTCAGGTAGCAGATGGTATTGCACGAATACATGGTCTTGAAAATGCCATGCAGGGAGAACTTCTTGAGTTCCCGGGAGAAGTATATGGAATGGTGCTTAACCTCGAAGAGGATAATGTAGGTGCTGTTTTACTTGGAACTTCAAGAAATATCAATGAAGGTGATACGGTTAAGACTACAGGACGAGTTGTCGAAGTACCTGTAGGCGATGCGTTGACAGGACGAGTTGTAAACTCTCTTGGACAGCCTATCGACGGAAAGGGACCTATTACCACAGATAAATACCGTCAGATTGAAAGAGTGGCATCAGGTGTTATCTCAAGAAAGTCAGTTGATACACCTTTACAGACCGGTATCAAGGCAATTGATACAATGGTACCTATCGGAAGAGGTCAGCGAGAACTTATCATAGGTGACAGGCAGACAGGTAAAACTGCTATAGCAATAGACACAATTATTAATCAGAAAGGTCAGGGCGTACATTGTATTTATGTTGCAATCGGACAGAAAGCATCTACAGTAGCAACAATTGTCCAGACACTTACAGAGTACGGTGCAATGGACTATACAACCGTTGTAGCTTCTACTGCAAGTGAACTTGCCCCTCTCCAGTACATTGCTCCTTATTCAGGATGTGCAATCGGCGAAGAGTGGATGGAGCGCGGAGAAGATGTGCTTGTTGTATATGATGACTTGAGTAAGCATGCGGCAGCATATCGTACACTTTCATTACTCCTTAAAAGACCACCTGGACGTGAGGCTTATCCGGGAGATGTATTCTATCTCCATTCAAGACTTCTTGAAAGAGCAGCCAAACTTTCGGATGAACTTGGCGGAGGTTCACTTACTGCATTACCTATAATTGAAACACAGGCAGGCGATGTATCAGCTTACATTCCTACTAACGTTATTTCAATTACAGACGGACAGATATATCTGGAAACAGAAATGTTCAATTCGGGCTTCAGACCTGCCGTTAATGCGGGACTTTCAGTATCAAGAGTAGGTGGTGCGGCACAGATTAAGGCAATTAAGAAAATTGCGGCACCTATCCGTGTGGACCTTGCACAGTACAGAGAGCTTGCAGCATTTGCACAGTTTGGTTCAGAACTTGATACAGATACCAAGGAAAAACTTGCACAGGGCGAAAGACTCAAAGAAGTATTGAAGCAGCCACAGTATAAGCCAATGCCTGTAGAATATCAGGTAATTATAATTTATGCTGCTACAAATAAGTATCTTCTTGATATAGCAGTTGACAGAATTGCTGATTTTGAGAAAGAACTTTTTACATTCATAGATACAAAGTATCCTGAAATTCCTGCAGCAATCAAACAGGAAAAAGTATTATCAGATGATAATGAGCAGACATTAATTAAAGCAATTAAAGAATTTAAGGCGCAGTTTAAATAGAGGTATAATATATGGCTTCAATGAAAGATATAAAGCGTCGTAAAGAAAGTATTCAGAGTACAGGACAGATAACTAAAGCCATGAAACTGGTAGCAACTGTCAAACTCCAGAAAGCCAGAGGAAGGGCAGAAAGTGCCAAGCCTTATTTCGACGCAATGTATGAAACGGTGTCAACAATGCTTGCCAGAACGGGGGATATCAACCACCGTTATCTCAAAGCAGGTGACACAAATAAAAAAGCAATAATCGTTATAACTGCCAACAGAGGTCTTGCCGGAGGATATAACAGCGGCATAACCAAACTTGTAGCTAATTACGGAATACCTAAAGAAGACATGGTAATTTATGCGGTTGGTACAAAGGGACGCGATTTCTTTATAAGAAGAAATTATGAAATTGCTGAGGATTATTCCGAGGTAATTAATGAGCCTATGTATTCGGATGCCATGGAAATCGGAAGCAGAGTCTTAAAGGATTTTGAGGAAGGCAGAGTAGGAGAGATATATCTTGCATATACAAGCTTTAAGAATACTGTGGTTCATACACCGGAAATGATTAAATTACTTCCTATGAACAGCAGTGAGCACAAAGAAGCAAAGGACGCAGATGATCTTATGACCTATGAGCCATGTGAAGAGGAAGCTCTTGACATAATTATTCCTAAGTATATTAACAGTCTTATTTATGGTGCATTGACAGAATCCGTAGCAAGTGAAAACGGTGCGAGAATGACTGCTATGGACAATGCTACAAGCAATGCAGAAGAAATGATTAGTGATCTGGCACTGAAGTACAACAGAGCACGTCAGAGCTCGATTACACAGGAATTAACAGAAATTATTGCAGGCGCAAATGCAATATCATAAAGGAGAATAAGATGGCTGATAAAAATATTGGTAAAATCACCCAGATTATCGGTGCCGTACTTGATATCAAGTTCGCAAATGGCGGTCTCCCGGAAATTAATACGGCTATTAACGTATATCGCAAGAATGGTGAAAAACTTGTTGTTGAAGTTGCACAGCATCTTGGAGACGATACGGTACGTTGTATTGCTATGGGAACCACAGACGGACTTGTAAGAGGTATGGAAGCCGAGTCAACAGGTGCACCTATTTCTGTACCGGTTGGCGAAAAGACTCTTGGACGTATTTTTAACGTACTTGGAGAAGCAATCGACAATAAGCCGGCTCCGGAAGTTGAACAGTATCTTCCAATTCACAGAAAAGCTCCTTCATTTGAAGAACAATCTACATCAACTGAAATCCTTGAAACAGGTATTAAAGTAGTTGACTTACTTTGCCCATATCAGAAGGGTGGTAAGATTGGTCTCTTCGGAGGTGCCGGAGTTGGTAAGACAGTGTTAATTCAGGAACTTATCAGAAACATAGCAACAGAACACGGCGGATATTCTGTATTTACCGGTGTTGGTGAGCGTACAAGAGAAGGAAATGACCTTTATCACGAGATGCAGGAGTCTGGCGTTATCAACAAAACCACAATGGTTTTCGGTCAGATGAACGAACCACCTGGAGCAAGAATGAGAGTCGGACTTACAGGCCTTACAATGGCTGAGTATTTCAGAGACCAGGGTGGAAAGGATGTCCTTCTTTTCATTGATAATATTTTCAGATTTACACAGGCAGGTTCAGAGGTATCGGCACTTCTCGGACGTATGCCTTCGGCAGTAGGTTACCAGCCTACACTTCAGACTGAAATGGGTGCTCTTCAGGAGCGTATTACTTCAACAAAGAACGGATCAATTACATCTGTACAGGCTGTATATGTACCTGCGGATGACTTGACGGACCCTGCACCGGCAACAACTTTTGCCCATTTGGATGCAACAACCGTACTTGACCGTTCAATTGTAGAACTTGGTATATATCCTGCGGTTGATCCGCTTGGTTCATCATCAAGAATCCTTGACCCACGTATCGTAGGTGAGGAACATTATAAGGTAGCCAGAGGAGTCCAGGAGATTCTTCAGAAATATAAAGAACTTCAGGATATTATCGCAATTCTTGGTATGGATGAACTTTCAGAAGACGATAAGCTTGTAGTAGCAAGAGCAAGAAAGGTCCAGAGATTCCTTTCACAGCCTTTCTTCGTAGCAACACAGTTTACAGGACTTGAAGGCAGATATGTACCTGTAAGCGAGACAATTCAGGGATTTAAAGAAATTCTTGAAGGAAAGTATGACGATATTCCTGAAAGCTACTTCCTTAATTGCGGAAGTATTGATGACGTACTTGCAAAAGTTAAGTAGGAGGGTCATCTATGGCAGATAAAACAATGAAACTGGAGATTATGTGTCCGGACCGGAATTTTTATACCGGTGAAGTAACAATGGCCGAATTTAATACAACAGAAGGTTATATCGGTGTATATCCGGAACATATACCCCTTGCTGTAATTCTTTCCCCGGGAGTTCTTGTTATACATGAACCGGGTGGCGAAAAGAAGGCGGCATTACATTCCGGATTTGCAAAAATAATGAAAGATAAGATTTCTATTTTTGCGGAAATTGCCGAATGGCCCGATGAGATAGATGAGAACCGTGCCAGGGAAGCTAAGATAAGAGCTGAAAGAAGAATTTCCGGGGATAAGTCCGGAATAGACCTTCAGAGAGCAGAAATAGCTTTGAAGAAATCATTGATACGAATTTCATTAAAAAATTAAGAATAAATACCTCCCGGATGGCAATAATTTAGAAAAGCCATTTGGGAGGTGTTTTTATGAAAAAAGCCGGAATAATTGCAGGCATGGTTATATGGAGTCTGGTGGCAGTCAGATATATTTGTGAAGCGAATGAGAAAAAAAGCGATATATTTACGGCATTTGCAACATCGAATTGTAATTATGTGACGGGAAAAGTCATAGGAGAGGGCGAATACAGCATATACGGAAATATAACGGACAAGGAATATGCCGTTAAAAATATAATGTATGCCTTAGGAATTATGAACGATTACAATATGGTATCGTGTGAAGAGGAAGTATACTGTGAAAAAATATCGGATAACGGATATGTAAAAGTACAGCTTGCCAATAGGGATGGTAATAATTTTTTGAGGATAATGGTGGATTTAAAACAAAATACAGAATATTTATATGATTATAAAGAGCTGGTCAGAAATATTTTTGCGGCAGAGGGTATTAAAGGAAATGTGAGCGTATATCTTGAGGGAAGAATAAGGGGCGCCCTTAACTATGAAGAAAGAAGTTATCTGGCTGACAGGATGATAAAGAAACTTGACGGTAAAATCGTAACAGAAAGCAGGGATAATGATATTTTTACAATATATGCATATACATCCAATATTGAAGGTTATATAAAATCAGTGGGTAGAAAAATCAATGTGAATGTCACGTCTTCGTATGACGAAGCAGCCAATGAAACAGTTATATATCTTGCAACACCGATTAACAACCTTGATTACTAGGGAAATACGTTGTAAAATAATAAGATAATGACGAATTGGTGGTATTTACATTGAAGATATTAAGGTTAAGAATTGCTTTATATATAATTGCTTTTGTGGCAACTTTTGCCATTACTTATTTATTGAAAACAGATGGTGCAGCAGATAAAACAGATACCAGAACCATGAGTGAGGCGGGACTCCCGGTGGTATATATGGTTTCCGAAGAAGGAACGGGCTATAACTATCTGTATGGTTATAATTCTGAAATAAATTATTCAGAACTTCACGGAGTTATAACACCTGTTAAGACGACCAGAGACATACATTTTGCCCTTAAAACATACGGAACCGATATTTCAGGCATATCTTATGAAGTCAGGGATTTAAGCGGAACAGAGCTGATTGAAAAAACGGAGCTGGAAAATTTTACCGATAAATCAGGCATAATAGATATAAATGCAAGATTGCGTAATCTTCTTGAAACCGGTAAAGAGTATATGTTGAAAATCTGTATTAATACAAAAGATTATGGGGATACATCATACTATACGAGAATTAAGCTGACAGATAATGCCAATGTTGACAGAAAACTTAGCTATGTTAAATGGTTTTCGGGAAATACAAGAAATGAAAATACACTTAAAGAGCTTATACCAAAGCTGGAGCCTGACAGCACAGGCGATAATACCGATTTAAGTCATGTTAATATCCACAGTAAATTGTCGCAGGTAGGCTACGGAATGCTTAATCCTGAATTGCAGGGAGAAATATATCCCCAGATAGACGAGATAGACGGTGACGTGGCATCCATAACCTTGAAGTTTTGCATTACAACAAAAGATGAGAACAGAAATTATAATTATGAAGTAACGGAATTCTTCAGAATAAACCAGGTCAGCGAAAAGGTTACTTATGTATATTCTTATGACAGATTTATGAACCAGATATTTGAACCTGAATACGGAATATCGTCCGGACGTAATATATATCTGGGAATTAATGAGGACAAATCTCTTCAGACCATGTGCAATTCGACAGGAACGGTCACAGCCTTTGTAGTAAATGGGAATTTGTGGAGTTATCACCCTAACAGAGATAAATTTAACAAGTTTTTTTCTTTTGATGAAGAGACCTCGGACGGTTTCAGGGAAAACAACAGAAATTACGGAATAAAGATTCTTGATGTGGATAAGAACGGAGATATTTATTTTGTTGTATATGGCTATATGAACAGAGGAAGCCACGAAGGCAATACCGGAATCGCAGCCTATATGTTTAATTTTGCATCGAATACAATAACCGAACTTGCTTTTATTCCTACAGATGAAAATTATCTTGTTACAAAAGAGGAACTGGATAAAGCAGCTTACATTAATGACAGAAAAATATTATATTTTTACAGAAACAGGTCGATATATTATTTGAATTATGAGACCAAGGAATGTATGCTGCTTGACAGCAATGTTGTGCCTGATACCTGTATGACGTCAGGCAATAATGTCCTTGTGTACCAGACAGAAAATGTTGATAATCTGATTAATATTATAGACCTTAAGGATGGGGTAAAACGTACAATACAATGTGAAACCAATGAGAAAATACGTGTTCTCGGTTTTATTGACAATAACATTGTATACGGACTGGCACCTGAAGATATTGTAACCCAGACAGGAAAATTCCTTATGAAAGGAATTTATATTATGGATGAAAATCTGGAAATTATAAGAACTTATGAAAATGATGACAGTTATATATCGGGAACAGAATTTTACGAATCCAAAATAATAATTAAGCGTGTTGCCTATGATGAAAACAATAATTTGGTGGATATCACTGATGAAAGGCTTCTAAGCAATACAGAATCAGACAGTACAAAAGCAAAATTATACACAGGAAATTCTGAGGAAAGACAGAAGGAATTATATATTATTCCGCCTGTCAAAGGTTCTGTTAAAACATCATGGCAGAACGGGAAGTATGTATTTCCGTCAGATTCCGCAGTACATATTAACAATGAATTTGATATTACTACTGAATATTATTATGTATATACTTACGGCAGACTTTATTATATAGATACAGACAAATCGGAATGTATCAGTGTTGCTAAAAATACCGGCGGGGTTGTGATAGACCTGCAAGGCAATAAAATCTGGGACAGATATATGGATGACCATAAATAAACCGGGAGATTTAATATGGCGAAAGACAAGACAAAGAAAAAAAATAAGACACTTAAAAAGATTATATTGGCAGTCGTTATAACGCTTTTAGGCATGCTTCTCATTGTTGCAGGTGTATTTCTTGGCAAAATATTAAAACTGCGGTCAGATGCAAAAAAGATAATGTCAAACGTGTCTTTAGATTCGTTCAGACAGACTGAAACGAGTATTATCTATGATAAAAACGGCAAAGAAATATCTGCTTTAAGTGGAATTAAAGAATTATATTATCTTGAATCCGATGAGATTCCGGACGTTTTAAAGAAGATGTTTGTCCAGATAGAAGATAAGGATTTTTACAATCATTCGGGAATTGATATGTCCGCAATTATCAGGGCGGCGCTTGCCAATGTAACACACGCTTCAATTAAACAGGGAGCAAGTACAATTACACAGCAGCTTGCGAAAAATATGTTTCTTGACCAGAGTATTACATGGAACCGTAAGATAACTGAAATGTTTATAGCAATGGAGCTTGAAAAGAGATTTTCAAAGGATCAGATTCTTGAATTTTATATCAATAATATATATTTTGCTAACGGATATTATGGAATCGAGGCAGCATCAGAGGGATATTTCGGAAAGCCGGTAAGTGAACTTAATGTGTCACAGCTTGCTTTTCTTGCGGGTATTCCAAGAAGACCAAATGCCTATGACCCATTTACCAATTATGACGCAGCCGTGGAGAGAAGAAATTCCGTTCTGAAACAGCTGTATGCGGCAGGCCTTATAACCAGTCTTGAGTATTATGAAGCAATAGAATATGACATTGTGATTAACAGCAAAAAAACAGACAGATATAATTACATAGAAACCTATGTATTTTACTGTGCAACGAGAGCGTTAATGGAGCAGGACGGTTTTGTATTCAGGACAGAGTTTACGGATAAAGATGATGAGGATGCTTATAAGGAGATGTATGATTCAACATATGCCGAGCATCAGAAATCTTTGTTCACAGGCGGATACAGAATATATACAGCCATTGACATGGAGAAACAGGAACTGCTTCAGAACATTCTTAATCAGGAACTTAAGTTTTCGGAAGACACAGGTGATAACGGAATATACGATTTACAGGGTGCGGCCGTATGCATAGATAATGAGACAGGACTGGTTACGGCTATTGTCGGAGGCAGAACGCAGGAATATGACGGTTATATGTTTAACAGGGCGTATCAGGCATACAGACAGCCGGGAAGTGCAATTAAACCTGTTCTGGTGTACGCACCGTACCTTATAGCAGGGCATATGCCGGATGAAATTATAGATGATTCTTATATGCCGGGTGGACCAAAAAATGTAGATGATACATACAGAGGACTTATCACACTTACGGAAGCACTCGGTTATTCCACAAATGTTCCTGCCTGGAAAATAATGGAGAGCCTGACCCCTGAGACTGCAATACAATATCTCCACGCCATGAATTATGCCAAAATAAATGATGATGAGCATAATATGGCGATAAGCGTAGGTGGTTTTACTTACGGAGTATCGCCTGTGGAACTGGCAGCAGGATATGCGACCCTTGAAAATAATGGAACCTACAGAAATCCTACATGTGTATCAAGAATTACCAATTCAAAAGGAGAAAATATAGTAAATAATCCGGGCGAAGGTTACAGTGTATACACAAAAGATGCCTCGATTATGGTAACAAAAATGATGGAATGGGGTGTAAATCATGGAATACTCCAAAAGGCAAAGCTTGAAAATGCGATAGTAGCCGCAAAATCAGGAACAACCAATGATTATAAAGACGGATGGTTAGCAGGTTATTCAAAATACTATACAACTGTTGTATGGGTTGGCTGCGACCAGCCTAAATCTGTGCTTGGACTTGGAGGAGGAACTTTCCCTCTTAATATATGGAAAAAATATATGGAAATAATACATGAAGGACTTCCACTAGAAGAATTTCCGGATTATCAGGACAATGCCGTTGATAATAATAGTGGAGATATCCACGACGAAAAAGAAACTGAGACACATCCGGGATGGCATGGCGGCGGAACACCTAATATAAGTGACGGAGATACACCTCACGGAGTAGACGTTAGCGGCAGAGGCGACAAGGATGTTGATGTAAGTGGAATGGGTGACAAAGACTATGATTACAGAGGATAGATTATAAGAATTAAGTCCGGGACCATATCTGATATTAAAGAGATGGTTCCGGACTTTTTATGTTAATTATTTATGTGATTCTTTATATGCATTTACGCGTTTGTTGATTCTCTCAACAGGATTAAGAAGGTCGCTGATTGAAGCATCATGGTTAAGTGTATCAATAAGTAATGCAATGTATTTACTCATATCTACGCTTATATAGTAATCCCTGCTTAAAAGTTCAGGAGACTGATATACGAGGTTGGTTGTAAGAATCTTGTCAAAAAGACCTGATTCGTGGGCTTCATCGAATTTGGCCATACCGTTTGTAAATAAACCGAATGTAGCAGCAAGGAAAATTCTCTTAGCTTTTCTTTTCTTAAGCTCTCTTGCAACATCAAGCATGCTTTCACCTGAAGAAATCATATCATCAATGATAAACACATCTTTGCCTTCAACCGAAGAACCTAAAAATTCATGGGCAACAATTGGGTTACGTCCGTCTACAATACGGGAATAATCTCTTCTCTTATAGAACATACCCATATCAAGTCCGAGCACGTTAGAATAATAAACGGCACGTCCCATAGCACCTTCATCAGGACTTATAATCATCATATTATTGCTGTCTATCTTAAGGTCATTTACATTGGTAAGAAGTGCTTTAATAAACTGGTATGCAGGCTGTACGGTTTCAAATCCATTCAAAGGAATCGCATTCTGTACTCTTGGATCATGGGCATCAAATGTGATTATATTATCAACACCCATTGATACGAGTTCTCTTAAAGCCAGGGCACAGTCAAGGGATTCTCTTCCGCTTCGCTTATGCTGTCTGCTTTCATAGAGAAAAGGCATAATAACCGTAATACGTCTTGCTTTACCTCCTACGGCTGCAATTATTCTCTTAAGATCCTGATAGTGGTCATCAGGTGACATATGATTTGTCTTGCCACAAAGATTGTAAGTAAGGCTGTGATTACATACGTCAACCAAAAGGTATAAGTCATAACCACGGACTGATTCGTTGATTACACCCTTTGCCTCACCTGAACCAAAACGTGGAACGGCAGCCTTAACGATATAATTGTCTCTCTGATATCCTGCAAAGGCTAATGTTGTTTTGTGTTCATTTTCTCTTTCATTACGCCAGTCAACAATATAGTTGTTGATTTTCTGACCAAGTGCCTCACAACCGTTAAGGTTAATCAGACCAAGTGCACCTACAGGAATTGTCTCAAGATCGCGATCGTTCTGCATAATAAAAAATCCTCCATAATATACAATTATTTTCTCTTACGCACATCATCACCGATAAGGTTGATAATATTATATGATGTGAAAATACGTGAAAAAATTCTTTCTGAGTATGCGGCCAGCAAACTCTGTTTATCAAAATTAGAAGAGATTATGGTTGAACGTTTTTCCAATAATCTCTGATTGATACAATAAAATAACTTCGAGGTTGTAAAATTGTTAATTAATTCTGTGCCCAAATCATCTATAATAAGCAGGTCGCAACTTATAATTTGCAATGAATTGTCAGAATTGTCAAGTCCCGAATATTCGTAATGATCATTTTTTGAAGAAAAATAATCAAAAAGTTCGATAGCAGACAGATAAACTACACTGTGGTATCTGTCAAGAATTTCTTTGGCTATACAATTTGTAAGGTATGTCTTCCCAACACCCGTGGAACCGAGAAAAAGAAGGTTCTTGCCGGAAGGAAACTCCTCTATAAATGATTTACATACTTCAAGAGCCGCTTTCATATTTTGACGGGGACTTACACTGTACCCTTCCGGGATATCGTCAGAAAACAGATTAATATTAAAATGCTCAAAGTTCTGTACTGAAAGCAGATCCTTTATATTAGACTGTCTGTAAAGCAGGTCAATTTCTGCCTGCTTAAAACAATGGCACTTTTCATTACCGATGTATCCCGTATCCTTGCAGTCCTTACAGACATAAGAAGGGGTAAGATAATCATCAGGATAACCGGCAGATGACAGAAGCTTAGACATCCGTGATACGTAAGAGTCAATATCCTTATGAAGAGAAGTAAGAGAGGAAGAATTGCCGGATATCCTTGCCTTTGCCGCACGGATTGAAAGGGATGATATCTCATCGAGGCATTCTTTATATTCCGGAATCACACGTATGACTTCTTCGGTACGTCTGTTAAGTTCATCTGCTGACTTCAGTTGTCTTTTATTATATTCATGCATTATTTCTTCATACTGGGAATTACTTAATGCCAAAACCAAATCCTCCCTTATTGATTGATGATAATAAGATCATCCTTTGAATCATCAAAATTGTAAGAACGCTGTGGAAAATTATTAAATTTATTGACAGACTGCTGCACAGGTGCAGCTTTTGAAGTAACCGGAACAGTTATCTTTGTCCTGAAACCGGATTCTAATTTCTTAACATCTTCGAGAGTTGTAATCCCTGCATTATGCCATTTCTTAAGAATACTCTCGGCATAAGCAAAATTGGGCTTGCTTACCGCAAGGATTGTCTTTTTACAGGCTTCACTCACAAGTTCTGTACTAAAATTGTATTCATCAAACCAACGGGTAATAAACTCACTTTCAACAGGTGTGACGTTTCTGTCCGTAATTCCAAAAGAACGGAACACGGCAGCGTTCCTGCTGCTCCTTATTCCTGAAGTTTCTTTGGCTTCTGCAACAGTGGTGATACCGTTGTCATACCAGTTCATTGCAACTTTACATATATAGTTAAAAGAACGGTGATTGCCGGACAGACAATATTCAATCAGATATTCAATCAACTCTGCCGAAAATGCCAGATCGGAATATATATAAATTACGGTGCTTGTTTCCGTAGGAGTAAGAGGGGCACCCATATATTTCTGGATTATGTATAAAAGCTCCTTTATGTCTTCCTGTTCGCAAAGACGTCTGATTTCAGCCGGAGAATATGAACGTTTAACTGCAGTGCTCTTGTTCTCCACAGGTTCCTTTGATACGGCTATCTCCTCCACCGGGGCAAGGACCGGCTGATTAAGGTCACAAAGACAAATAGAAACAGGTGTGCTGCCGTCATATTCAACCTTAAGCACTTTAAGGCTGTTCCAATACTTTAATGCCCGCAGAATATCATTCTCAGTCATGTTAAGCTTGTCTGCTATATCACTTACGGTAACAGGCATATTACCGTCCTCACATCTTAAAAGATATAAATATACTTTAATAAACTCACCGTTGGCATCACGCATAAACGTATCTATAAATACGTTGGAAACCATTGAATATTGATTTTTTACGGATGAGGTTAATGCTATATACTTCATAAATCCGACACTCCTGTTTTTAATGCGAATGCTGTCATTATAGCACAGTAATTATTAAAAAAAAATAACAAACTTCCTTTTTTACAAAAGTTGTGGATAGTGTGGATAATGTGGATAATTATCTGGTAAGACGGTCGGCAATATCTACCACATTTCCTGCACCCATGGTTATTACAAGATCGCCTTTCCGGCAGCGGTCAAGTATTATTTGGCATATTTTATCAAAGTCCGGTTCGTAAATACATTCCGTTCCTGCAGCGTTTATAAGGTCGGCAATATCTTTTGACGAAATTCCGAGGGTATCAGTCTCCCTTGCTGCATAAATATCAGGAAGTATTACAAGGTCGGCCCTCTTTAACACATCTGCAAAGTCCTTAAGAAAAGCTTTGGTTCTCGTATATGTGTGAGGCTGGAATATGATGACAAGCTTTTTATGAGGGTAATTCATTGCTGAATTAATAGTTGCATTAATCTCTGCAGGGTGGTGCGCATAGTCATCAATTATTGTAAAACCATTTACGGTTCCTTTTTTCTGGAAACGTCTGTCAGTACCGTGAAAACCTTTAAGTGAGTCAATAATTGTACTGATGTCTATTCCTAAGTGGATTGCAACTGCAATGGCAGCAAGACTGTTATATACATTATGAATCCCCGGAACACTGAGGGCTATTCTGCCGATTGTGTTTCCCTGACGGATAAGGTCATAAGAAGGACAGCCGAATTCATCAAAGGAGATATTATCTGCTGTATAATCAGCATCAGGTGTTTTTCCAACTGTTATAACGGGACAAGCGGCATTTTTATAAATTTCTTCAACATTATCAATGTCATTATTAATTACCAGAAGACCGTTCCCAGGGAGAAGTCTGACATAACGTCCAAAGGAATTACGGATATCGTTAATGTCTTTAAAAAAGTCAAGATGATCTTCTTCTATATTAAGTATAATCTCAATAGTCGGAAAGAATGATAAAAAGCTGTTGGTATATTCACAGGCTTCGGTCACAAAATTATCAGAATGGCCTATTCTTAAGTTACCGTGTATGGATGGAAGAATTCCGCCTACGGATACGGTAGGGTCAAGGCTGCCATTCACAAGAATTTCGGTAAGCATGGAAGTGGTTGTTGTCTTACCGTGGGTACCGGACACACCGACTGCTGTTTTGTAGTTGGTCATAATCTCTCCAAGCAGCTCGGCTCTCGTTATTACGGGAATATTTTTTGCCCTGGCAGCAGCAAGCTCTTCATTGTCATTGTGAATCGCTGCGGTATATACTACGAGGTCAATATCGTCAGTTATGTTGTCTGCCTTCTGGCCGATGAAAACCTTAATGCCTTGTGATATAAGGTTCCTGGTCAGTTCTGATTCTTTAGAGTCTGAGCCTGAAATTGTAAAACCTTTTGAAAAAAGAATATCTGCAAGTCCGCTCATGCTTATTCCACCGATGCCGATGAAGTGAACATGGATAGGACTGTTATAATTAATATGTGACATAATAATCTGTCTCCTTGAATATAGATTAATTTATTATATTTTATACCAGTAAGGTATTAAAAGTAAATAAAAATAAAGAGGTTCTTTTTATCGTGGAAATGAATATATATTAAAAAACGGGAGACAAGCATTATGTTAGTAGAAATTACTAAAAATAAAAAATAAAAATGTCAAAATTTAATGAATATTATGAAATACTCTTTAAAATATATAAGGTTTGTGTTACAATATGTTTACAATTTGACTAGAAAATATAAGACTTGAGGTGATTAATATGGTGAAAAAAGAAATGATTGCCATGTTGTTAGCAGGCGGACAAGGCAGCAGACTCGGAGTTCTTACGTCCAAGGTTGCCAAGCCGGCAGTAGCATTTGGCGGTAAGTACAGAATTATTGATTTTCCACTCAGCAACTGTATTAACTCTGGGATTGATACGGTAGGCGTTCTTACACAGTATCAGCCGTTACGACTTAATACACATATCGGGATAGGTATTCCTTGGGATTTGGATAGAAATGTCGGCGGCGTTACGGTTCTTCCTCCATACGAGAGAAGTACAAGCAGCGAATGGTATACAGGTACAGCTAATGCCATATATCAGAATCTTGATTATATGGAAATGTATAATCCGGACTATGTTCTTATTTTATCGGGTGACCATATTTACAAGATGGATTATGAGATAATGCTTGATTATCATAAGGCATGCAATGCGGACGTTACTATTGCGGCAATGCCTGTTCCTTTAGAGGAAGCAAGCAGATTCGGTATACTTATTACAGATGAGAACAACAGAATAACAGAATTTGAGGAGAAACCGGCTAATCCTAGAAGCAACCTTGCATCAATGGGTATATATATATTCAGCTGGAAAGTCCTTAAAGAAGCTCTCATTAAGATGAGAGACCAGAAGGGCTGCGATTTCGGTAAGCATATTATTCCTTATTGCTTTGAAAACGGCAACAGGCTTTTTGCGTATGAGTATAACGGATATTGGAAGGATGTAGGAACGTTGAACTCATATTGGGAAGCTAATATGGAGCTTATTGATATAGTTCCTGAATTTAATCTCTATGAGGAATTATGGAAAGTATACACAAGAGCGGATGCAATTCCTCCACAGTACATATCAGGCAGTGCCAAGGTTGAGAGAAGCATAATCGGTGAAGCAAGTGAGATTTATGGTACTGTCCGCAATTCAGTAATCGGAAGTGGTGTCACAATAGAAGAAGGTGCGGAAGTTACAGATTCCATAATTATGCAGAATACGACTGTCGGAAACGGAACTGTTATAAATAAAGCAATAGTTGCAGAGAATGTGACAATCGGAAATAACTGCCATGTGGGATTTGGTGATATGGCTGAAAGTAAGCTGGATACTAAGATTTATAATTCTGATTTAGCAACAATCGGTGAAAATACAGTTATTCCGGATAATATTACAATTGGCAGAAATACTGCTGTCTCAGGAGTGACGACTCTTGAAGATTATAAAGATGGAATCCTTGAAAGCGGTGGATACATCATTAAGGCAGGTGAAGAAAGATGAGAGCAATAGGTATTATTTTAGCCGGCGGTAATAACAAGATGATGCGTGAATTATCCAATAAGAGAGCCATTGCTGCAATGCCGGTTGCAGGAAGCTACAGGACAATTGATTTTGCACTCAGTAATATGAGTAATTCACATATTGGTAAAGTTGCAGTAATAACCCAGTACAATGCGAGATCACTTAATGAACATCTGAGTTCTTCAAAGTGGTGGGATTTTGGCAGAAAACAGGGCGGACTCTTTGTTTTTAATCCAACCATAACTAATGAAAACAGTGTATGGTACAGAGGAACAGCAGATGCATTATATCAGAATCTTACTTTCTTAAGAAACAGCCATGAACCTTATGTTGTTATTGCATCGGGTGATGGCGTATACAAGCTGGATTACAATAAGGTTATTGAGTATCATATTGAGAAGAAAGCTGATATTACGGTTGTAATCAAAGACCTTGATGATTCAGAAGATGCTCGCAGATTCGGTGTCGTTAAGTGCGATGAAGACGGAAGAATTGTGGAATTTGAAGAGAAACCGATAGCGACATCGGGCAAGACGGTTTCCACAGGAATATATGTAATCAGAAGAAGACTTCTTATTGAACTTATCCAGAAGGCTTACGATGAGGACAGATATGATTTTGTTAAAGATATTGTAATAAGATATATGAATGTAAAGAAAATATACGGTTACAGGCTTGATTCATATTGGAGCAATATATCAACGGTAGAGTCATATTTCAAGACCAATATGGATTTCCTTAACAGAGATATAAGAAAGCATTTCTTTAAGGATTCAACAGATATATATTCAAAGACAGAAGATCTTGCACCGGCAAAATATAATCCGGGTTCGGAAGTTAAGAACTGCATAGTTGCCAGCGGATGTATTTTTAACGGCAAAGTGGAAGATTCCGTTATATTTAAGAAGGTATACATTGGAAGTAACACTTATATTAAGAATTGTATAATTCTTAATGATGTTCATATTGGTGATAATTGTCATTTGGAAAATTGCATTGTTGAGAGCAGAGATACCATAAGACCTAATACAGAATATATCGGTCAGAATGGAGAAATCAAAATTGCAATAGAGAAAAATGAGCGGTTCCCAATGTAGTTCATTAGGAAGGAAGGGTTACAAATATGAAAATTACGGATATCAGAGTAAGAAAAATTGCAAAAGAAGGTAAATTAAAAGCAGTTGTGTCAATTACAATAGATGACGAGTTTGTAATACATGATATTAAAGTAATTGATGGAGATAAGGGATTGTTTATAGCAATGCCTAGCAAAAAAACGGGTGATGGAGACTACAGGGATATAGCACATCCGATTAATTCAGATACAAGAGGAATGTTGCAGAGAAAGATCCTTGAAGCCTATAACAATGCTTCTGACGAAGAAGTATAGAGAATATAATAGCATACTATATATAAGATGAGGATGTCACTTTAACGATTAAAAATCGTTGAGGCGGCATCCTCTTTTTGTTTATTTACTGTATTCCCTGATAATTGCCCGTACAGTTCTTGAAAGGTACGGTTTAATTCTTCCGATATTCGCCGGTTCATTGTATAGAATAGAACTGTAACAGGTTGAACCCACAAGTTCCACTACAAGGAAAAGAAGAATTTCAGGTTCTTCTATTGAAAGACCGCTTGTGGAAAGCATTTCGTAGTAAATGTCTTTAAAATTAATATCATTGGAAGCTACGTTTGTGGTAAGGGCTTCCTTAAACACACCCCAACTTAAATTTTTGGATATAAAAGTAAGGAGGGAGTGGTTGCCATCAAGGGCATCTACAATGTAATTGATAATAAAAATCATTTTTTCCTCAAAAGCAGGTTCCTCACTGGCAGTTGATGATTTTTTTTCAAGAGCCGCTACGGCATCTTTAAAAAGTTTACTGGATTCATGTGATATGAGCCGGTTCCTGATTTCGTATTTGTCTTTAAAATACAGATAAAAAGTTCCTTTGGCAACGTCGGCAGCCTTGGAAATTTCAGCTATTGTCGTCTTTTCCACGCTTTGCGTAGTGAATAAATCATAGGCAGCATTTAAAAGAGCATTAAGTTTCTGCTGCTTATTATCGTCTACCTTTCCCATTATAAAAATCCTCCGTGTAAAATATTAAAAATTTATAAAAAACTGACTTTTGGACATTTTCTATATTGACTATACAATTTTTAGTGCTATAATGTCAACAGAAATAAAAAAATGACCAATGGACATATTTTTTAATTAAGGAGGATTTATATGAAAAAGTTTGGAAAACTTATCGTAAAGCTAAGAATACCGATTCTAATTCTTAGCGTGCTGCTTTTAATTCCGGCAGCAATAGGATACTTTAATACTAAAGTTAATTATGACATTTTATATTACCTTCCGGGTGATATTGATACAATGAAGGGTCAGGATATATTACTTGACGATTTCGGCAAGGGCGCCTACGCAATGGTTGTGGTTGACGGAATGAACAAGAAAAATGTATCCGAGCTTGTAAAAAAAGTTGAAAAAGTTGACCATGTAGCCAGTGTTATTTCATACAATGGAATTGTTGGTGACGGAGTACCGGCAGAAATACTTCCTGATAAGTTCAGGTCTTACTTTGAGAATGATGATTCGGGAGCGACACTTTTCGCAATATTCTTTGATGATACAACATCAAGTACAGAAACGATGGATGCCATTGAAGAATTAAGGGATGTAACCGATAAACAGTGCTACATAGCGGGTATGTCGGCGGTAGTTACCGATACCAAGTCAATGTCAGAAAAAGAAACTCCTATATATGTACTTGTAGCGGTATTACTTGTTTGTGTGGTTCTTGCAATATTTATGGATTCGTTCCTTGTACCTGTATTATTTATGGTAAGTATAGGAATGGCCATTGTATATAACTTAGGAACGAATATTTTCCTCGGAGAAGTATCGTACATAACAAAAGCACTTGCAGCAGTGCTCCAGCTTGGTGTAACACTTGACTATTCAATATTCCTGTGGCACAGCTATAAGGAAGAAAAAGAAAAGAATCCCGGTGACCATAAAGAGGCAATGGCAGTTGCAATCGGAAATACACTTACCTCTGTTGTAGGTTCATCAATCACAACAGTAGCAGGATTTATAGCACTTTGCTTTATGAGTTTTACCCTTGGACTTGACCTTGGTATAGTAATGGCAAAGGGTGTTATATTCGGAGTAATCGGATGCGTAACAATTCTTCCTTCACTTATACTTACATTCGATAAAGCACTTGAGAAGACAATGCATAAAGAAATTATGCCTAATTTTGATAAGCCGGCAAGATGGATAGTAAAACATTCATGGTTATTCCTCATTGTCTTCCTGGGACTTTTATATCCGGCAATTTACGGCTACAACCATACAAAAGTATATTATGATTTATCTGATACATTACCTGATAAACTTAATTGCTCACAGGCTAATAAATTACTTGCGGAAAATTTTGATAAGACCAATTCAATATATATGATTCTTGCAGACACCAATCTTTCAAAAGATGACTCTATTGCAATGATAGATGAGATAAAAGAACTTGACGGTATATCAACGGCAATGAGCCTTGATTCCGTAGTTGGTGCAGAACTGCCTACGGAAATGCTTCCGGATTCCCTTGTTTCAGAGTTAAAGGGAAACGAATATCAGATAATGATGATATCAACCAATTATGCCATTGCATCTGATGAAATCAATGACCAGATAGATAAAGTTGATGAAATTGCTAAAAAATATGATGCAAAATCAATGGTAATCGGTGAAGCACCATGTACAAAAGACCTTATTACAATTACAGATAAAGACTTTAAGACAGTAAGTATTGTATCAATTGCAGCAATATTCGTAATTATATTCGTTGTACTAAAATCAATATCATTACCTGTTATCCTTGTTGCGGCAATTGAATTTGCGATATTTGTAAATATGGGTATTCCTTATTTTACAGGAACATCAATACCGTTTATTTCATCGGTAGTCATCGGAACCATACAGCTTGGTGCAACGGTTGACTACGCAATTCTTATGACAACGAGATACAAAAGAGAAAGAGCCGCAGGCGAAAGCAAGAAAGAGGCCATATCGATTGCACTTGGAACATCTATTCCGTCAATTATCGTAAGTGCCCTCGGATTTTTCGCAGCAACCTTTGGTGTAGGTATGATTGCCAGCGTTGATATGATTTCATCATTATGTATACTCATGGCACGAGGTGCAATCATCAGTATGTTAGTTGTAATATTTATACTTCCATCATTATTTGTATTGTTTGATAAACTCATTATAAATACAAGTATTGGTTTTAAATCTAAGAAAAATAAAAAAGAAGCAGTTATGTAAGGAGAGATAGTTATGGTAAAGAAGAAATTTTTAAAACGTTGTTCAATATTAATGTGCAGTGTTCTTGTTGCAGCTAACCTTGTTGCATGCGGAGCGGGAACAGGCAGTACAAACGAAGAAGTAAAACAGAGTGCGTACAGTCAGGACAATATGGTCCAGACATCCATAGAAAAAGAATTATCGTCAAAAAGTACACTTCCAATCAACACAAGACAGGAAACGGTATATGTGTTCGGGGATGCTAACGGAAATAAGGACCATATAATCGTTAATGAAAAAGTAACTGATGACAAAGGAAAGGAAACCCTTAATAGGACTGAATCTGATGGCGAAGTACCGGTTTCCATGAAAGTTACATACACTCTTGACGGAAATGAAGTTACACCTGAAGAACTTGCGGGAAAGAGCGGCAAAGTAACAATGAGATTTGATTACACAAATAATACAAAAGATGTTCCTTTTACAATGATTACGGGAATGGTACTTCCTGCCGACGTATTCTCAAATGTAGAGATTACAAACGGTAAACTTACCAGAAACGGTGATTCAATTATTGCAGTCGGACTTACAATGCCGGGTCTTTCCGATATGCTTAACCTTAAAGGAATAGAGCTTCCTGAGTATTTTGAAGTAACAGCAGATGTAAATAAATTCTCGCTTGATATGACAATGTCTGTGGCAACATCTAACTTCCTTTCAGATGTGAATGTGGATGACATTTCCATTGACAGCATAAAAGCTCTTACAGATAAGCTTGGAAGTGCTGCCGGACAGCTTGTGGATGGTTCAGCAGCTCTTGCAGACGGAACCTCACAGTTAAAGGATGCTGTTCCTACCCTTACAGACGGAATTACCAGGTTGAACACAGGTGCACTTTCATTAAGAGACGGAATGTATGCTTATATTGACGGCGTAAATACAGTATCGGCAGGTGCGTCACAGCTTAATAGTGGAGCATCAGACCTTGCAACAGGTCTTGACAGTCTTGCCTCTGCAATAAATACAAAGGTAGTTCCGGGAATTACACAGATGAAAAATACCGTTGACGCCAATGTAAAGACTTACGGAGGAAAAGTTACATCCGTTCTTACGTTAGCAGGAACATATGATAAAGCATTTGCGGCATTGAATAACACTATTAAGTCAGCAGGTGCAGCTTATGGTGTGAGCGATATGTCAGTAGTTCCTTACTCAGAAATGAGTTCGGGACTTACAGAGGAAAAAGTTTCAAAACTTCTTACAAAATATATGTCAGATTACACAATTTACATAAGTGCAAAAGCGGCATTTACAAATGCTGATGCGTATGTTTCACAGATGAAACTTAGAGGCGTTGACGGTTCATCCGTAACAAATCTCGGACAGGTATACCAGCAGGAAATTGCAATGCTTATGTCAGCAGCAAGCAACGGCGGTGTGTATACAGCACTAAGCCAGGTGCAGACAGGTGTTAATCAGTTATCCACAGGTATCGGTTCAATGAATGACAATACCAATGCAACAAGAACAGGCAATACAGAAACTATCTGTTCAGCAATTTACAAACTTCAGACAGGAAGCAAAACACTTAAAGACGGAACAGAAACCCTTGTAAACGGTCTCGGAACACTTACATCTAACAATGATGCACTTAAGAGCGGTGCCGCACAGGTTGCAGACGGAACAGGAACCCTTAATGACAGCGCCGCAACACTTGCGGATGCCATTGAGAAACTTAATGCCGGAGCCATTACATTAAAAGACGGTATGGCACAGTTTAACAGTGAAGCAATAGAACCACTTGAAAAACTTGTGGGTGATGATTTACAGAATGCTGTTGACACAATCAAAAAAGTTGTAAAATCAGGTCAGGATTATACATCGTTCTTAGGTAAGTCAGATGACTTAAAAGGCAGCGTGACATTTATATACAAGACTGCAGGTATTACAATAGAAGAATAATAGCGGTTGCATAAGATTCAATCCTGAATTATAATATTTGGAAAAAGAATGTTATAATTCAGGAGGAACGTAATGACTATATTAGTTTTAGGCGGAGCCGGGTATATAGGCTCGCATACTGTGTATGCACTTATTGAAAAGGGTGTGGATGTAGTAGTTATAGATAATCTGGAAACAGGTCATATAGAAGCAGTTCATGAAAAAGCACGTTTTTACAAAGGCGATATCAGGGACAGGGCATTTGTTGACAGCGTTTTAGATAAGGAGAAGATAGACGCGGTTATTCATTTTGCCGCTAATTCACTCGTAGGCGAGAGCATGGTTAATCCGCTCAAATATTATGACAATAATGTAAACGGTACCAAGGTTCTTTTACAGTCAATGGTTGCCCACGGCCTTGATAAGATAGTATTTTCATCAACGGCAGCTACCTATGGAGAACCTGAAAAAGTTCCTATTCTTGAAACAGACAGAACAGAACCTACCAATACATACGGTGAGACCAAGCTTGCCATGGAAAAGATGTTCAAATGGACAGATCGTGCCCATGGACTTAAGTATGTTTCTTTGAGATATTTTAATGCATGTGGTGCACACGTAAGCGGAAAGATTGGAGAAGCACATTCTCCTGAGACACACCTTATTCCTTTGATTCTACAGGTGCCATTGGGACAACGTGAGTACATCAGCATATTTGGTGATGATTATGATACGAGTGATGGAACCTGCATAAGAGATTATATTCATGTAACAGACCTTGCACAGGCACATATACTTGCTGTTGATTACCTGATGAAAGGCAATGAAAGCAACATATTTAATCTCGGTAACGGTGTGGGATTTACAGTTAAGGAAGTAATAGATACGGCGCGAAAAGTCACAGGACATGAGATACCGGCCAAAATTGCCGAAAGAAGAGCCGGAGACCCTGCGAGACTTATTGCATCAAGCGATAAAGCAAGACAGGTGCTTTTATGGAAACCTGAGCACGCGGATCTTGAGGAAATTATATCAACTGCATGGAATTGGCATAAAAACCACCCAAACGGTTATAACGGATAATGGACAGTTTTATATTCAGCCTTGAAGCCACTGTACCTGTTTTTATGGTAATTATCCTGGGCTATATACTTATGCGTGTCGGATTTCTGACTAAAGAGTTTACAGAGGTAGCAGACAAATATGTATTTAAAGTGGCTTTGCCGGTATTGCTTTTTAAACAGATAGGAACAGCGGATATCCGTTCCGAATTTGATATCAGGTTTGTTCTCTTCTGCATGATAGTTACAACGGTAATGTTTGGCATGGTGTGGCTTCTTGCGAGGATTTTTATAAGAGATAAGAGCATGGTCGGTGCGTTTACGCAGGGAAGTGTCCGCGGCAGTGCGGCTATTCTTGGAATTGCATTTATTGACAATATATACGGCAGTTCAGGGATGGGACCACTGATGATTGTATCAGCGGTACCGCTATATAATATATATTCTGTTATAATTCTTACGGTTGAGGCAAGGGATAATAAGAATGGTAAAGAGGCAATTAAAAAATCTTTTATTAATGTACTGAAAAATCCTATTATAATAGGTATTTTTCTCGGAATGATTGTTGCATGTACCGGACTTAAGATACCGGCTATACCGTTAAAAGCGATAAACAGCGTTGCTGCTACCGCAACCCCCATCGCACTGATAGTTGTCGGCGCCGGTTTTGAAGGGAAGAAGGCCATTGCCAAAACAGGACCGACGCTTGTGGCTGTTTTTATCAAGCTTATAGTTCTTCCTCTGATATTTTTACCGGTTGCGGTTAAAATGGGATTCAGACGAGAAGCTCTTGTTGCAATAATTATTATGCTAGGCTCACCTACAACGGTAACCTGTTACATAATGGCAAAGAATATGAATAATGATGAAGTCCTTAGCGGAAGTATTGTTGTGCTTGCGACGCTGCTTTCGTCATTTACATTGACGGGACTGGTATTCCTTATGAGATATATGGGATGGATATAAAACCTGCATAGGCGGTCTGCTTGTGCAGGTTTTTTAATACTCAAACAAAATATTACCGTTTGCGACAAAATTCTTGCTATTATTCTATTATAGAGTTATTATAAAATTATAAAAAATTTACAATATTTGGGAGTATGATATACGGATTAAAGGAGTTTTAAGATTTATATCATCTACAATCTTTATTTTATCATTTACAGTTCGTTTTATATTCCCGGTTATTTTTATGGAGCAGGTATGGATAGTAGAATATTTTCAAAACAGCATGGTGGTGGCGTTGCTTTATTAAGACAAAGTGAGATTGTATATTTACAGGTGGACGACAAGTACATTAACATATACACCGATACGAATAAGTATTATGTAAGGTCAAGTCTCAACGAATGTATGAGAAAACTTGAGAAAAATTTTATAAGAATATCACGCAATGTAGTTGTTAATTTTGATAATGCTGTGTGTGTGCAGGATGGAGAAGTTATTGTTAATAACGGAGATAAACTAATTGTTTCAAGAAGAAGATGGAAGGAGGTTAAGATGGCATACATGGTATATTTAAGTGAAAAGTAACCACTTGCGACAAAAATAGACCACTCGCGACATAATACTTGAAATATAACCTGAAAGATGGTAGCATGTAATGTATAATTCGAATTATATATTAATATTATTTGATAGGAGAAAAACATAGGAGTACAACTAGAATTGTTTAAATTATCATATTCAAATTTTAAATCCAATTTAAAAAAATATGTGGCAATCATGACTGCGGTCATGATTGCCATGATGTTCATAATTGCCTCTGAAAGCATATTTTCATCATACGGAGTGGTTAAGGTCAGAAACGCATACCGATATAACGGGGTATGGGATTATCGTCTTAAGACATCATCAGATGAGAATATAAAAGTCGATGGAGTGACATATAGAGGGTATGCAGAGAATCAGAATATAGGTGTTCTTGATATAATACCTGAGATGGAACATATAGGAAATTATGTAGATTGTACAGACAGGTATTTATTAGCAATTACGGGAATTGACAACGATTTATATAATACAATTCCATATAAGATTATGGAAGGGAATTATCCCGCCAGTGCAGATGAACTTCTTGTTGCACAGAATACGGTATACAACGGGGGAATTCTTAAGACAGGTGATGTAATAGAGCTTGATATAAAAGAACGTCATGATGCAGATGGTAATATCCTTGGAGACGAGGAATTGTCGGTAAGTGATGTATATACAGATATTGCCACAAAAAAATATACAATATGCGGAATATACGACAGTTCATCATTTACAACAGGAACCTTTATCCATAGTGCGTATTCAGGAAAATCAGGAAGCAATAATAGAATATATTATTATACCTGCAACAGCCATGACAAGGCAAGGTATGAAGCTGCATTAGAAACTTTCAAGCAGGCAGGAAATGTTGAAGCCAATCAGTATGTAAAGATGGCTGTGGAGTCCGTATATAAGTCTGATTATTTTAAAGCGAGTAAAGCAGGCGTTTTTCTTTTTCAGGGGATAATAATTATTGTGTCCCTTGCAACAATAATTCTCAATCTTTTTCAGATTGGAGAATCTGAAAGAAAAAATATCCGCCAGATGTATACAATAGGTGCCGGAAAAGGAAAGATAACCGGAATATATAACAGAGTATTTGCAATATGTGAGTTCACAGGTGTTTTAGCAGGAACAGGACTTGCGGTTATTGCATTGACAGTAGGGAAGAAAACCATTATCAGTATACTTAATTCTGAATATACGGATTTTTCACTTGTTAAGATTAATCCCGTCAAGATCATTGTAATGTATCTTATAATACTTATAGTTACAATGATATTCATGTTAATAAAGTGTAACGGCATCCTTACTATACATAAAAGAAAAATAACGGGAGAAATAAAGAAAAAACCATGTAATAGTATATCAAAGCTTGCAAGTACAACCGTAAGAAACAGGTGGATATTTAATATAGTGCTTACAAGCTCACTTACGATAATGCTTCTTATGGTAACTATTTTATTAAGCATCCACCCGGGAATTAAAAGCAGAAGTGAAGAAGAAGCAGGAATTTATAAAAGTCAGGGACATTATTACATCATTACGAATGATAATATTGACCGGTATGAATCAGAATTCAGGGCTGTTGAAGGTGTAAAAAAATTCAATATATATGGTTCGGCATTTGTTAGAATAAAGGGGAGAGATAGAGATAACCAAAGTCTGGACGGCTTGATAAGCTGCAATAAAGATTACTATGATGAAGTAAGAAAAGAAAATCCTTGGATGGCAGATTTTGATACTTTTGAAAAAGAAGAACTTGTATACGCGATAAATGAAACTGTTTTGGAAGGAAAAATTATTCGTTCAAATGATGCAAAGGAAGGAGATACTTTTACATATGTGTATCAGCAGGCAGAGGATACAGACAAAGAATACAAAATCAAGATAGACGGGGTATTAACAATGCCACAAAGTGACATTGTTACAGAAGAAGAAGAAGGAGAAATTGACTATTTAACGTTTTTGGTTCCTGAAAGCAGAATGTTAAAAGAAATTAAAGAAGTTGGATGTAGTCCAAACTGGATGTATACATTTATATGTGAAAAAGGCAAGATAAAGAGTGCCGGTGAGAAATTACAGGATCTTGCATATAGATTAGGCGTAGGACTTATGGATACTGCCGAGACTTATGAACTGGCTGAGGATAATCATGAAATACAGGTATTTGTTGTAGCAGTTGTGTCAGGCCTCTTTATACTTATCGGACTTGGAGGAATGATAACATCCATCAGGCTTGATAATATGTCAAGAAAACGTGAATTTTCAATATACAGGACGCTTGGAATGGATTCACATATAAAGACCGAACTACAGATATATGAGTACATATCAGTATGGCTATCGGCACTGATTCTTTCAACGATTCTTGTAATTATACTTATTAATACTTTACTAAAAGGAATGGTCAGCTATTATTATGTTGAAAATAAGACATTATTCATTAATCTGGTTAAGGTAGCTGCGGGAACTTTGGCAATATTGGCATTAATTGTGATTGCAGGACAATTAGGAAAGGGAAAAAGACATGATAAAGTTAAATAAAATAAACAAATCCTTTGGTGAGGAGCTTTCCGGAGTACATGTATTAAAAAATCTTTCACTTGATGTAAATACCGGAGAGTTTGTTGCCATAATGGGAAAGAGCGGCTGTGGAAAGACAACACTTTTGAATATTCTCGGAACTCTGGAAAATGCTGATTCAGGTGAATATTTCCTTGGGGACAGGAATATGTCCACTCTTTCTGAGAAAGAAAAATGTAAGTTAAGACGAACCAAAATAGCCATAATATACCAGAGCTACAACCTTGTAGAAGACCTGAATGTATATGACAATATTGTTTTGCCATTTGTATTTGATAAGTCCAAATGGGACGAAGATTACCTGAAAGAGCTTATAAAGGAGCTTGATATAGAGAAGCTTTTATACAGAAAGGCGGGATTGCTGTCAGGCGGTGAAAAGCAGCGTGTGGCAATTGCAAGGGCATTGTTGCAAAGACCTGCCGTAATTCTTGCTGATGAACCCACGGGCAACCTTGATTCGGTAAACAGTGAAATAGTAATGGACGCACTTGTTAAAGGCAACAAAATCCATAACCAGACAATTGTAATGGTAACCCATGATAAAGATATGGCAGAAAAGACGGACAGAATCATCTATATGAAGGATGGAGAGATACAGAGGAAGCTGTAGAGGTACACAGAGGAGGTAAAATATCATGAACAAACAACTGCATATTGCGATACATTGTATCCTTGCTGCTGCTATAATCGGCATTATTGTTACCGTAAAAGTTTTCATATCATCATCCGGGTATCATACGATTTTTAATTATGCACGTTTTAATGATGGCAATACCGGATACTTATATGATGTAAAAACAGGTGAATATAAAGGAGAACGTTCATGGAGGATTGATATGCTTTTGAATGGAAGCAATCATAAATCTATAGGAACACTGTGGGTGTCAGATATTCCGCTTAATACTAAGGAATTTCCGGGAGGTTACTATACTGTTAATAAGAAAACCGGTATCCACAATGTAAAGTTCACACCGGAATATTATGATAGTACAACACAGAAACTTATACATGGATATTATGAAATGGATTTTTATTATGATTCAAAGGAAAAGATGTCATGGATTGCTATATGGGAAAATGAAGACACAGACAATGGGTTCCTTTCAATGGTTTTAATACCTGCAGGCAGTAAAGAAGATGCAGACGTAATATATCAGCATATGAAAGGCAATTTTACGCCACGTTAATAAAATGGGGATGCGCTTTAAGAATTGAAAATTGTTGAGGCGGCATCCCCGTGTTTTTTGCAATTATTTTATTATTTCTCAAGTTCGGATGTACAATGAGGACATCTCGTTGCCTCTAAATCAATTTCAGAACGACAGAACGGACAAATCTTTGTTGTCGGAGCTGCTTCTTTCGCTTCCTCTTTCTTCTGGCCGAGGGAACGTAATTTGTTGATTCCTTTTACAAGGAAGAAAAGAACAATGGCGGTTAATAAAAATGTGATAATCGCCTGAAGGAAACTTCCATATTTAATCTGGGCACCATTAATGTTCCATGCCAAAGCTGTTAGGTCAGCCTTAGATGTTACAATTGTAAGAAGCGGAGAAAAGATGTCTCCTACAAGAGAATTTACAATAGCTGTAAAGGCACTGCCTACGATAAGACCGATAGCCATATCAAATATGTTGCCTTTTGAAATAAATTCCTTGAATTCTTTTATTATTTTCTTCATAAAAGTATATCTCCTATTCTTCGGTATTTTCTTCATCAGGTTCTTTTTTAGTATCTAAAATATATGCGTGAACCTTCGTGATTCTGTTTTTGGTACAACCTTCCACCACAAACCTGAGATTGCCGATGGTAACTTCATCACCAAGCACAGGCAGACGCTTAAGGGAATCAATAATAAATCCGCTTATGGAATCATAATCCGATTCGTGGTCAGTTTCAATGTCAGGCAGCTCTATGTATTCCTCAATATCGTTAAGCCTTGCCGTACCTGAAAAAATATATTCAGTATCATTTACCTTAATAATGTCATCGACTTCGTCACCATCGTATTCGTCACGGATTTCACCAACAATTTCCTCAAGCAGGTCCTCAAGGGTAATCATGCCAACAGTCGAACCGTATTCATCTATTACTATGGTAAAATTGTTAGAGGTCTTTTTAAGTTCTTCCATAAGCTCAGAGGTCTTTTTAAACTCGTATGTATAATACGGCTTGCGCAGAATATCTCTTACATTAAATGAAGCCTTATCCTCACAGAGCAAAAGGTCCTTGACATTAATAATACCGATGACATTGTCAACAGAGTCTTCATAAACAGGCAGACGGGTATATTTATCGGTTCTGAATACCGAAATTATCTCGTCATAACGGCTGTCTATTGATACACATGTCATATCAATACGCGGAATCATAACATCCTTAGCCTGGGAATCACCGAAATCAAACACGTTTTTAATCATCTGGCGTTCTTCTTTTTCGATTACACCTTCTTCATGGCTTACGTCAACAATGGTTCTCAGCTCGTCTTCTGTAATTGAAGCAGCTTTTTTACCCGGGTCAAGTCCTAAGATAAAAAGAAAACCATTTGCTAATTTATTGATGATAAAAATAACAGGGGTAAGAACCTTTATAAGAAGGCTTATGACACCTGAGTAAGTCATTGCAATCTTTTCCGCATGGGAAGTAGCAATTGTTTTCGGTGTTATTTCACCAAAAATCAATACCAGTAAGGTAAGAATACCTGTAGTAAGACTTACGAATCTGTTGCCCCACAACTGTAAGGTAATGGTTGTTGCAAGGGATGATGCAAAAATATTGACTATGTTATTGCCAATAAGAATTGCACTAAGCATTTTAGATGAATTAGATGTAATTTTAAGAACTCTCGCTGCTTTTTTATTACCTTCATCTGCAAGAGAACGCATCCTGATCTGGTTGACCGTAACAAGTGATGTCTCCGCCGATGAAAAGAAAGCAGAGAGTAACAGAAGTACGATTAACACAATAAACTGAATCGCCACACTGGGGTCCAAGTTATTCAACTCCTTTTAAAGTATTTTTATCTAAATATATATTTTAATAGAAGTTCTGTCAATAATTTGATATGGATAAAATAAAGAAAATATGATATTATTAACAAATCTGGAGGAAAAAAATATGTATGTAATAGCCGGGCTTGGTAACCCTGAGAAAAAATATGAGATGACAAGACACAATATGGGATTCAGAATAATTGATGCGCTTGCCGGCAGATTTAATATTTCGATGACCGAACAGAAACATAAGGGACTCATAGGTAAGGGAATAATAGGCGGAAATAAGGTAATACTTGTTAAACCTTTAACATATATGAATTTAAGTGGTGAATGCATAAGACCCGTCTGCGATTATTATAAGGTAGATCCATCAGAATGTATTGTGGCTTTTGATGATATAAGTCTGGAACCGGGCAAGATCCGTATCCGTAAGAAAGGAAGTGCAGGCGGACATAACGGCATTAAGAGTATTATATCGTGCCTTGGTACGGATGCTTTTCCGCGCCTTAAATTCGGTGTGGGAGATAAGCCGAAACAGATGGATTTAGCAGACTATGTACTGGGACGTTTTAACAGCGAAGACGAGGCAATAGTTGCAAAAGAGCTGGAAAAAGCCTGCAATGCCATCGAATGTATGGTAACAGAAGGTTACGACGCAGCAATGAATAAATATAACGGAGTATAGAAAATGAGCATATTGGAGAAGCCGGTATGTGAACTGGCATATTATCAGAATATTATAGATGACCTTAAGAAAAAAGGGAATGTACCTGTGGCTTTTGGCTGTGTTGACCAGCAGAAGCCATATTTTATCTATAAAATCACAGAAAAATTTAATAAGAAGCTCATAATAACAGGTACAGAAATAAGGGCAAGGGAACTTTATGAAGATTATCGAGCCATTGATAAAAATACTTATTACTATCCTGCCAAGGATTTCATTTTTTACAGTGCTGACATAAGAAGCAATGAAGTTGTCAGGGAGAGGCTGGAAGTAATCAATCATCTTATAAATGACCGGGAAGCCACCATCATTACAACCATTGACGGTTGTATGGATAAACTGGTACCACAGGATATATTCAGAAAAAACACCATAAATATAAAAACCGGTGATGATATCGATATCAAAGGATTATCTGAACGACTTGTAAATGCCGGTTATGAAAATGCCGGACAGACGGAACACAGCGGTCAGTTTGCCATCAGAGGCGGCATAATCGATATTTTCCCTGTGAATATGGAAAATCCCTGCCGTATTGAACTGTGGGATACAGAAGTGGATGCAATGAGGCTTTTTGATGCGGAAAGCCAGCGTTCCGTAGAGAATATCGAAGAAATTGATATTTTCCCGGCAACAGAGCTGCTCATAGATGATACACTGGCATCGGGAATTAAAAGTATTGAGAAAGATGCAGCAAAATACAGTGAAGCACTTAATAAAGAAGCTAAAATTACTGAAAGCAACCTTATAAAGAAAAATGTTGAAGAGCTTAAGGAAAAACTGTTTGTGCTTAAGGACAGGAGCGGACTTGACAGTTATGTTAAATATTTTATAAAAAATCCGGTATCATTAGCGGATTATTTTGACTATGAAAAAGATGGTATAGTTATTGATGAACCGGTAAGAATTATTGAAAAAATGGATGTAGTGGAGAAAGAATTCAGGGAAAGTATGTCCCACAGGCTAGAAAAAGGAAGCATCCTTCCGGGACAGACAGAGGTATTGTATTCAAAAGGCGAAGTGTTCCATAAACTGGCTTTGCACAGCCTGATGGCAGTATCAGTGCTTGACTGCAAAATACCGGAACTTAATATTTCGGGACACTATGACATAAATGCAAAGGGAATAGGTTCGTATAATAATTCTTTTGAAACCCTTGTAAGTGACATAAAGAACTGGAAAAAGAAAAAATACCGCATACTAATTGTATCAGGCTCGGAAATAAGGGCCAGAAGACTGGCAAAAGACCTGATGGAAAATGATATAATGGCCGCATTTTCAGATAAAAGCCAAAAAGAAATCAAAGAAGGAGAAGTTGTAACCGTCTGTGGCAAGCTTAGGAAGGGCTATGAATATCCTGATATAAGATTTGCAGCAGTTGCGGAAGATGATATTTTCAGCACGGCGAAGAAACCTAAGAAAAAGAAAAAAAGCTACGATGGTAAATCTATCTCCGATTTTTCCGAACTGTCAATAGGAGATTATGTAATTCACGAAAATCACGGACTCGGAATATACAGGGGAATTGAAAAAATCCGTGTAGACAAAACCGAGAAAGACTACATTAAAATAGAATATGCCAACGGCGGAAACCTTTATATACTTGCTACACAGCTTGATATGATACAAAAATACGGCGACAGGGAGGGTGCCAAGCCTAAGCTTAACAGACTGGGTTCGCCGGAATGGACAAAGACCAAAACAAAAGTCAGAGGTGCTGTAAAACAGGTTGCCGATAAACTTATTAAATTATATGCATCCAGAAGTGCCAGACAAGGGTTTGCTTTTTCAAAAGACACGCCATGGCAGCAGGAATTTGAGGAACTTTTCCCTTATGAACCTACGACAGACCAGCTTACGGCAATAGAAGAGACCAAAACAGATATGGAAAGCACCAGAATTATGGACAGACTTATATGCGGTGACGTAGGTTTTGGAAAAACCGAGGTCGCATTAAGGGCTGCATTTAAAGCTGTCCAGGATAACAAGCAGGTAGTATATTTATGCCCTACAACAATTCTGGCAAAACAGATTTTTACCAATTTTGATTCAAGAATGAAAGATTTTGGCGTTGAAGTCAGGATGTTATCAAGATTTTGTACGCCAAAAGAAGCAAAAAATACAATAGAAGGACTTAAAAAAGGGCTTGTGGACGTTGTCGTCGGTACTCATAAGATTTTATCCAAGGATGTTAGTTTTAAGAATCTCGGACTGCTTATCATAGATGAGGAACAGCGCTTTGGCGTGGCACACAAGGAAAAAATCAAACAGATGAAAGAATCTGTTGATGTCATAACTTTATCGGCAACACCTATTCCGCGGACCCTCCATATGAGTTTAATAGGAATCAGGGATATGAGCGTACTTATGGAACCTCCGGTGGACAGAATACCCATCCAGACCTTTGTTACGGAATATGATGAGGAAATGGTGAGAGAGGCTGTTAACAGGGAACTTGCAAGAGGCGGACAGGTATACTATGTATATAACAAGGTTCTGGGAATAGACGAAATTACCCTTAATATTGCAAAACTTGTGCCGGAAGCCAATGTTGCATTTGCACATGGACAGATGAGCGAACGTGAACTTGAAAAAATAATGATGGATTTTATTAACGGAGACATCGATGTTCTTGTCTCAACCACCATAATCGAAACAGGACTTGATATACCGAATGTAAATACTATTATTATACATGATGCCAATAAATACGGACTTTCCCAGCTGTACCAGTTAAGAGGAAGAGTCGGACGTACAGGAAGAATGGCGTATGCTTTCTTGATGTACAAAAAAGATAAGGTATTAAGTGAAATTGCTGAGAAAAGGCTGAGTGCAATAAGAGAGTTTACCGATTTGGGCTCCGGATTCAGGATTGCCATGAAAGATCTGGAAATCAGAGGAGCAGGAAATATGTTAGGTGAAGAACAACACGGACATATGGAAGCGGTAGGGTATGACCTTTATTGCAAGATGCTTAATGAGGCTGTCCTTGAACTTAAAGGCGAGGGAAAAATCGAGGATTACGAAACTGTTGTTGATATTGACGTGGATGCGTATATCCCTGCCACATATATAAGAAGCGAAAACCAGAAGCTTGACATATATAAGAGAATTGCTGCCATTGAGACGGAAGAAGACCTTGCTGATATGACAGATGAACTCATAGATCGTTTTGGGGATATTCCTAAGCCGGCGGTTATACTTATGAGCATTGCACTGCTAAAATCAAAATGTCACGGTAATTATATAACGGAAATTAAAGGAAACCGTAAAGAAATTAAAATCCGTCTCTACCACAGAGCCATGATTAATCCTGCGGGGATACCTGACATTGTGAAAAAGAAAGGTATCCGCATGAAGTTTACAACAGGGGAAAGCCCATATTTTACTTATTATTTTGAACAGGCTGAGACTAAAAATACAGAGGAATATATAAGGACCATAGACAAAATAGTTGATGAAATCGGGACTCTTAAGATATCGGAGGAAAGCAAATGATTGGTGTGATTTTTACAGGAGGAACTATAGGCAGCAGTATATCTGACGGATATATATCAACTGATCCTGAAATGAGGTATATGCTTCTTAAAATGTATAAAGAGAGCTGTGGATACGATGATTTTGTAACAGACGCACCCTGTACGATACTGAGCGAAAATATTAATTGCAGTGATTTTGTCATAATTGCCAAAGCAGTGCATAAAATGATGTTAGGGAATGTTGAGGGAATTATTCTGACCCATGGAAGTGATACGATACAGTACACAGCATCTTTTTTATCGTGTATAGAGGAATTTACGCATATTCCTGTAATGGTGGTATGCAGCAATTATGTACTTACGGATAATAGAGCCAATGGACTTAGGAATTTTTCTGCGGCAGTTGATTTTATCAGGAACAAATGCGGTAATGGTGTATTTGTTCCATACACAGGCAGAGATGGTATTACAAAGATATACTATGGGAACACCCTTTTAAGACATCATATTTACAGTGATGAGATATATACGGTGAATGACTGCTGTTATGGTGACTATGCCGAAGGTGAATTCAGTCCTTCGGGACAGGCCAATCCTTGTAAGAATAAATTGTTTCCGGTCCCTGCCGGTCATGGCAAATATTCTGATGTCCTTATCCTGTATCCGTATCCGGGGGTGAAATATCCCGATATTAAAGAATACAAGGCAGTAATATTATGTACTTACCACAGTGGGACAATCTGTACAGCCTCCGAAAAATTAAAGGAATTTATGCAAAATGCTGTCAGGTATAATATTCCTGTGTATCTGGTGGGAAACGGTGACGGAACGGATTACGAAAGCTGCAGGCTGTATGACGGACTGGGAATAAAAATATTAAAAAATATAACAGAAATAACAGCTTATACCGAGCTGATATTACAAATTAACTGAAACGTTTCCACGAATTAATGTGCATTTTGTTAATACTTATATATCAATAAATACTGGTAGATATAACCATATTATAACTTTTTTACCAAAAAAACAAAAAAATACAAAAAAAGTTATTGATTTTTTACAATGAAAGAGTTATAGTTATAACTACCGATAGGTAAACAATTTTTTCATATTTATGGAAACGTTTCCAAAAAAACAAAAATGACCTAATAAAGAAAGAGGAGGTAATTTATAGTATGAAAAAAAGATTTTTATCAATAGCACTCGCAGGTGCACTTGCTGCAACAGCATTAGTTGGCTGCGGTAAGAGTGACGGTGGCAACAAAGAGTCTAAGCCATCAGCAGGAAATGATACTAAGACAGAAGCTAAGGGTTCAGTTTACTACCTTAACTTCAAGCCTGAACAGGATAAGGACTATCAGGCAATTGCTAAGAAATATGAAGAGGAAACAGGTGTTAAGGTTACAGTTGTAACAGCATCATCAGGTACTTATGAAACAAAATTAGCAGCCGAGATACAGAAGGAAAATGCACCTACATTATTCCAGGTTAATGGTCCTGTAGGTCTTGCTAGCTGGAAAGATTACTGCTATAACCTTAAGGATTCTAAGGTATACGGTGAACTTACAAATGAAAGCTACGCATTAACAGAAGACGGATATGTATATGGTATAGGATACGTTATTGAATCATACGGCCTTATCACAAATACTAAGTTACTCGAGAAGGCAGGATATAAGACAGATGATATCCAGTCATTTGATGACTTAAAGAAAGTTGCTGAAGATATTACAAAGCGTAAAGAAGAACTTGGTTTCTCAGCATTTACATCAGCAGGTATGGACAAGTCTTCAGACTGGAGATTTAAGACTCACTTAGCTAACCTTCCTATCTACTTTGAATATCAGACAGATAAGATTTCTTCAACAGCTGCTATTAAGGGTACATACCTTGACAACTACAGAAATATCTTTGATCTTTACATCAATAACTCAACATGTGATCCTAAGGAACTTTCTTCAAAGACATCTGATGATACATTAAATGAGTTCAAAGAAGGCAAAGCAGTATTCTACCAGAACGGTTCTTGGGAATATGGTAATGTTGCTAAGGCATTCAAGGATGATGAACTTAAGATGATTCCTATCTACATTGGTGTAGGCGATGAGAAGAATCAGGGTCTTTGTACTGGTACAGAGAACTACTGGTGTGTAAATAAGAATGCAAAACCTGAAGATATTCAGGCAACACTTGACTTCATGTACTGGTTAGTTAACTCAGAAGAAGGAACTACATTCATGGCTAATGACTGTGGATTCGTAATCCCATTCAAGAACGCAGCAACATCTAGCAACCTCTTTGTAAAGAACGATACAGAATACACAAACAATGGTAAGACTCCTGTATCTTGGAACTTTACAACAATGCCTTCAGAAGCTTGGAAAGATGGTGTTGGTGCAGCTTTAACAGCATACGCAGCAGATCAGACAGATGATAACTGGAAAGCAGTTGTTTCAGCATTCGTTGACGGATGGAAGACAGAGTACGAAGCAGCTAATAATAAATAATTAGCAACTTATTTATTGATCGACTTGTTAATAATAGGACAGGCAGGTGACCTGCCTGTCCTAATTTTTGCCAAAAAACAGCATCAAAAACATTTTTAACCGGATATAGAAACGTTTAGAAAACGTTTTGTAAAACATTATAGGAGGAGCATATGGAAAAATCAGTTAAGAAATATTGGCCATTTTTTCTTATTCCTACTGTAGGTGCTTTTGTAATCGGATTTATCATTCCGTTTATAGAAGGCGTATACTTATCATTTTGCAAGTTTAATACAATAAAGGATGCAGAATGGGTAGGATTTAAGAATTTTATTTATATCTTCACAAAAGAAAAAACAGGATTTGCCGCACCCGGCGGATTCCTTGACGCATTTTTATTCACAGGAAAATTTACTATAGTATCGGTAATATTAATTAATGTACTTGCATTTGCACTTGCACTTGCACTTACAAAGGGCATTAAGGGAACTAACATTTTCAGAACAATATTCTTTATGCCTAACTTAATCGGTGGCGTTGTACTTGGTTATGTATGGAAGACGCTTATTAACTGCTTCCTTTCAATCATTGGTCAGCCACTCTTAGCTTTGAATTCAACTGCCGGATATTGGGGACTCATAATCCTTATGTGCTGGCAGCAGATAGGATATATGATGATTGTTTACATTGCAGGATTACAAAGTGTACCTGATTCTGTTATTGAAGCAGCAGAAATTGATGGTGCCAATGCATGGAAGACTTTATTTAAAGTTAAAATCCCAATGGTTATGTCATCAGTCACAGTATGTTTATTCCTGACACTTTCTAATTCATTTAAGTTATTTGACCAGAACCTTGCACTTACAAATGGTCAGCCTTATGGAAAAGGCAAGATGACAGAAATGCTTGCACTTAATATTTTTAATACATTTTATGCAAGATCCGGAAAGGTCTGGAAAGGTTACGGACAGGCGAAGGCCGTTATCTTCTGTATAGTTGTAATGGCAATTTCACTTATCCAGCTTAAAGCAACACGTTCTAAGGAGGTACAGCAGTAATGGATGAAAAAATCGTAGTTAAGAAAAAATTTAATACATCTAACTTTGTACTCGGAGCTGTGCTTTCATTGATTTCACTGGCATATATTTACCCAATATTTATGGTACTTATCAATGCCTTGAAAAAGAGTAGTAAAATTACAACAGATGCAATGTTCAAGCTTCCGACAAGTGAGACATTTACAGGTTGGACGAATTTTAAAACTGCAATCGAGACGAACAAATTCTTCCAGAGCTTTGGAGTGAGTTTGCTTATCACAGTAACATCAGTGGCAGCTATTATAATATTCTGCTCGATGTGTGCATGGTTTATTACCAGAGTTAAAGGATTTATATCTAGTTTTATTTATTATATGTTTGTATTTTCGATGGTTGTTCCATTCCAGATGGTTATGCTTACACTTTCGTATACAGCAACAAAAATGCACCTCAACTCACCATGGACTATATGGATAATTTATCTGGGATTTGGTGCAGGTCTGGCGGTATTTATGTTTGCCGGATTTATGAAAACAATTCCTATGGAAATAGAGGAAGCAGCAATGATTGACGGATGTAATCCGTTACAGACATATTTTAAGGTTGTATTGCCAATCCTTAAGCCAACACTTATTTCAGTATTGATTCTTGAAGCTATGTGGGTATGGAATGACTATTTACTTCCTTATCTTGTTCTTGACATAACAAAAGGATACCAGACCTTACCTATACTTATTAATTCGGCATTCACAGGCTCATATGGACATGTTGATAGTGGTTCTATGTTTGCCAGTGTACTGCTTACTATTATACCTATCATTATTGTATATCTGTTTGGACAGAAACATATTATTAAAGGTATTGCAGCCGGAGCCGTTAAAGGATAAGTTTTTTAGTAGGAGAAGGAATGATTTAGATGACAATAAAAGATATTGCCAAAGAATCAGGCTATTCCATAGGGACAGTTTCGAGAGTATTGAACAATGCGTCGGATGTTTCAGAACACGCAAAAAATTCCGTTATGCAGGTTGTTAATAAATATAATTTCCGTCTTAATAACAATGCAAAGCATTTAAAACAACAAAGCAAGGATGGTATTGCGATAATAATAAAAGGAACACAGAATATGCTGTTTGCAGCAGTTCTGGAACCGATGCAAAGGCTTGTTGAATCAAAAGGTTATGCTTCGCTTATGTATTACATAAGCGAAGATGATAATGAAATTGAACAGGCTATCCAGATATGTAAAGAAAGACGTCCATTGGGAATTCTATTTTTGGGGTGCAATCATGACTATTTCAGAAAATATTTTCACCGGATTACGGTTCCATGCGTACTGGTAACAAGTAACGCAGAGGGATTGCAGTTAGATAACCTTTCCAGTGTGTGCACAGATGATAAATCAGCTGCCAGACTGGCGGTGGAGCACTTGATAAAACAGGGGCATAAGAATATTGGAGTTTTGGGTGGCAATATGAGTGCCTCAAATGCTGTTTACAGCAGATACGTAGGTGTTAAAGAAGCATTAGTTGAGCACGGATATGGTTTTGACGAGGACAGACAGTTTGTGACGTCGTATTTTACAATATCCGGAGGATACGAGGCAATGAATAGATTATTTGATAAGATGCCGGAGCTGACAGCGGTTTTTGCCATGTCAGACGTGACGGCAATCGGTGCCATAAGAGCAATATGGGACAAGGGACTGCGTGTTCCGGAAGACATATCTGTTGTGGGATTTGATGGCATTGATATCGGTAACTATTTTAAACCGAGACTTACAACAATCCGCCAGCATAAAGAAAAAATAGCTGCAAGAAGCGTGGAGATACTTCTCGACTGTATTGACAATGGCGCAAGGCCTGTATATGAGGTAGAGGAATTTGCCCTTGTAAAAGGAGAGAGCGTCAGAAAAATAAACTAAGTTAAGGATGTGGATAGCATGAGAAAAAGCGGTGTTTTAATGCACATATCATCACTTCCGTCACCACATGGGATAGGAAGCATGGGAAAACCTGCAAGAGATTTTGTGGATTTTCTTGATAAAGCAGGTCAGGCTTACTGGCAGACATTGCCTGTATGCCCTACAAGCTACGGAGATTCTCCGTACCAGTCATTTTCAACCTTTGCAGGTAATCCATACTTTATTGATCTGGATGAGCTTTGCAAGGCCGGATACCTTAAAAGAAAAGAATATGCAGGTATTGACTGGGAAAGTGAACCTGACAGAGTAAATTACGAAGCATTATATAATAAACGATATGTTGTTTTGAGAAAAGCAGCAGAGAGGTTTCTTGAAAATCCGGAAGATGGATATAAGGAATTCTGCCATGACAATAAGTCATGGATATATGATTACGCCTTATTTATGGCATTAAAGGATGCCAATGGCGGTAAATCATGGCTTGAATGGGATGAACCTCTTAAGAAACGTTATGATGATGCAATTAATATAGCAAAGGAAGAACATAAGGAAGATATCAATTTCTGGATTATAATGCAGTATTTCTTCTTTAAGCAGTGGAATGAATTAAGAGCCTATGCCAATGAGAAAAATATTGAGATTATAGGTGACCTCCCTATATATGTAGCACTTGACAGTGTTGACGTATGGGCTAATCCGGGGCTTTTCCAGCTTGACGATAATCTTAATCCTACGGATGTTGCAGGATGTCCTCCCGATGGATTTTCGGCAACGGGTCAGTTATGGGGTAATCCTTTATTCCGTTGGGATGTAATGAAAGCTGACGGATATAAATGGTGGATAAAGAGAATAGATGCAGCATGCAGAATATATAATGTTCTCAGAATCGATCATTTCAGAGGATTTGATTCATATTATGCAATTCCTTATGGTGAGACAACTGCCGTAAACGGTGAATGGAGACAGGGACCGGGAATAGAATTGTTCAAAGCAGTTGAAAAGAAATTAGGAAAGAAGAATATAATTGCCGAGGATTTAGGATTTTTAACAGATTCGGTAAGAAATCTTCTTCGCGAAAGCGGATATCCGGGAATGAAAGTTCTGGAATTTGCTTTTGATAGCAGGGACAGCAACAATAACGATTATCTTCCACATATGTATCCGGTTAATTGTATTGCCTATGCGGGAACACATGACAATGATACAATTATGGGCTGGATGAAAACAGCAGATAAGGAAGATGTTAAATATGCAAAAGAATATCTTGTTATGGGTAAAGAAGAACCATACTGGGATATGATAAGAGCATTATGGAGCAGCGTAGCGGGTACAACAATCATTCAGGCACAGGACCTTTTAGGACTCGGCAGCGAAAGCAGAATGAATATACCTTCTACACTTGGCGGAAACTGGTCATGGCGTGCTATGCCAAAGGCATTTAACGCTAAGATAGCCAACAGGCTCTTCAGACTTACAAAACTTTACGGACGTCTGAAATAAACGGATAAATAAAAGGTTAAAATGTTAAATAATAAGTTAAAAGAACTTCGGTTAAAATGCCGAAGTTCTTTTTAAATATTTACGAAATAGGGATTCAGGTGGTAAAATAAAAAACTAAGAAAATAAAAAGGCAGGAATATATGATAGGTAGTAGGATATGTCTTGACGAGGTAAAGGATAAGGTACTTTACCACTACACAAAAAGCAATGGAATTAACGGAATAATGAATAATAAATGCTTTTGGGCGACCAAGAATGATTTTTTAAATGATCCAAAAGAATTTCTGTATGTTAATAAAATACTGAAGAAAGTACTTATTAACTACATCGGGAATGATGATAAAATTGGGATGTTTTTAGAGGATGTCAATAATAGCGGCAACTCAGAATATTTTGTTTTATCTTTTTCCTGCTGCAGGGACAGCATAACCATGTGGGCAGAATTTGGTAATGCCAATGGATATAACATTGGTTTTGACAGCAGAAAGATAATTAAGAGAATAGATGAAGCCAACGAGGTAGAATATCACGGACTCGTGATTTATGACCGAGATAAGCAGATAAAATATATCCATGAATTTATGGAACATTTCATAAAAGAGTTTCCGCAGTTTACGGACATGGTTGATAAAGGGTATAATGACCGTAACGATGAAGAATACAGGAAAATGTGTATAAGTTTCAGCGATAAGATATCAATATATTCAATGTTTTTTAAGGCAGAAGCATTTTCACAGGAGAAGGAGTACCGCTTTGTATTTGCCAAGAAATCCGACACGAAGGTCCATTTCAGGGTAAGGGAAGGGTACATTATACCATATATAGAGGTTCCTTTAAGCACAGAGACCCTTCCTGTCAATGAAATTGTGGTTGCACCGAAGAACCACATAGACCTTGCAAAAAAGGGGATGGATTATATGATGAAAGCATTAAATTATGATGTGCCGGTAACCCTGTCGGACATTAAACTCAGATATTAAGGAGAAGTAAAATGAAGGTTGTATTAGAAAATCTGACCAAAAAATTCCAGAATAGAAACCGAAAAGACAAAAAAGATGTTATTGCGGTGGATGATTTTAATCTTGAAATTCCGGACGGAAAGCTTGTAGGTCTTTTGGGACCGTCGGGCTGCGGAAAAAGCACCATGCTTTATATGATAAGCGGACTGCTTACACCAACGGAGGGCAAAATATATTTTGGAGAGAATGATGTAACGAAAGTTCCTACAGAAAACAGAGGCGTGGGACTTGTGTTCCAGAATTATGCTTTGTATCCACATCTTACCGTAAAACAGAACATTATTTTCCCGTTACAGAACCTTAAAGGAAAAGATAAACTTACTAAAGAAGAGATGGACAAACGTGCATATAATGCGGCTAAAATAGTCCAGATAGATGAGTTCCTTGACAGAAAACCCAATGCACTTTCGGGAGGACAGCAGCAAAGAGTAGCCATTGCAAGAGCACTTGTAAAGATGCCGCCGGTATTGCTGCTTGACGAACCATTGTCCAATCTTGATGCAAGATTAAGATTACAGACAAGGGAGGAGATAAGAAGAATCCAGAGGGAGACAGGGATTACCACCATATTTGTAACCCATGACCAGGAAGAAGCAATGAGTATATCGGATATTATAATTGTCATGAAGGACGGCAGGATGCAGCAGGTGGGCAGGCCGCAGGAGGTCTATGATAATCCTGTCAATCTTTTCGTGGCAAAATTCCTCGGAACACCGCCTATCAATGTGTTTAACGGGTATGTCAAAAATGAAAAATTATATATCGGAAAAGATGAACTTTTTGCAGTACAGGGAGTAAGCGACAGAGAAGTCTATGTGGGCATAAGACCGGAGGGCTTCATTCCTGAAGACAGCGGAAAATTGCATTGCAAAATGGAAAGAATAGAAATTATGGGAAGGGATATAAGCATAGTTTCCCAAAATGATGCTTCCGTTAATCCGGTTGTACGTTCAATAATAACCAATGACAGGGTTATTGACGGAACCAGGGAAGAAGTTGCATTCAACCTGAAACCATCAAAAGTCCTTATATTTGATAAGGAAACGGAGGAAAGGATACGTTATGGAGAAAAATAACAACAAAGCATGGCTGTATCTTATACCTGCCATTCTTTTTCTTGGTGTGTTTATGATATATCCGTTAGTGGATGTGCTTATATATTCCTTTGAAGAGGGATATAATTTTGCGTCACAAAGCTACAGTGGTATAGGGTTTTATAATTATTCCTATGTGCTTCATGACCCTTATTTTGTACAGGCACTAAAAAATACAATACTCCTTGTGGCAATAACGGTTCCCACATCAACGATTCTGTCGTTACTTATTTCTGTGGGATTAAGTAAAATAAAGCCGCTCAGAAATTTATACCAGACAGTATATTTTCTGCCTTATGTAACCAATACCCTCGCAGTCGGTCTTGTATTTATGATACTTTTCAAAAAGACCGCATATTCCGACGGACTAATAAACGTTCTTATAAATGCGTTCGGAGGAAAGTCCGTGGATTTTATTGATGGTCCGTATTGGGCAAAAATGCTTGTTATGTGTATTTACACTATATGGATTGTAATGCCTTTTAAGATACTTATTCTGACAAGTGCCCTTGCCTCCGTTAATGAGCAGTATTACAATGCGGCACGGGTTGACGGAACATCCGGTACAAGAATATTTTTCAGAATTACACTTCCTATGATTAAACCGATTGTATTTTATCTTGTTATCACGGGATTTATAGGAGCGTTTAAAGCATACAGTGATGAAGTTGCACTCTTTGGAACAGACCTTAATGCAGCGGGAATGAATACAATCGTAGGTTATGTTTATGATATGCTTTACGGCAAGAGCGGCGGATATCCGTCCTATGCCTCTGCCGCGGCGATTATATTGTTTTTAATTGTTTTTACCATAACCTGTATAAATCTTATGGTTGGAAGCAACAAAAACGACGGAAAGGAGTAAGTTATGGCTGCTGATATTGATTATGTAAGAATTAATAAAAAATCCCATGCAAAGAAAACAGTGGGAAATATCTTTTTATACCTTGTGCTTACATTGTGGGCGGTAATTGTACTTTTTCCGTTTTACTGGATGGTGGTTACCTCAATAAAAGGCTACGGTGCCTACAATTCGGAAAAAATACCAAGTCTTATTGCAACGTCGCCTACGTTGGAGAACTACAAAAATGTATTCACATCAGTGCCTCTTTTAAGATATCTGGCAAATACTTTGTGGTTTACCGTTGCGACAACTGTATTGATGTTGGTTGTGGTGACACTTGCGGCCTATGCCTTTGCAAGGATGAGATTCAGGGGTAAAAATATCGTGTTCGGACTGTTTCTATCGCTGATGATGATACCGTATGAGCTTGTAATCATTACGAATTATGTTACAATTACCAATCTCAATCTCAGAAATACTTTTACGGGACTTATTCTTCCGTCGGTTACTTCGGTGTTTTACATTTATCTGTTAAAAGAGAATTTTGAACAGGTGCCGGACGAGCTTTACTATGCGGCAAAAGTAGACGGAACCTCTGATATAAAATATCTTTTAAAAGTAATGATACCGATTTGCAGGCCTACCATAATTACCATAACCATTCTTAAAGTAATAGAATGTTGGAATTCCTACGTATGGCCAAGACTTATTACCTACGATCAGAAATATTATCTTGTGTCAAACGGAATACAGGAGATTAGGGAAAACGGCTTCGGCAGGGAAAATATTCCTGCAATGATGGCGGCGGTTGTGGTTATTTCGGTGCCTCTCATAGTACTTTTCTTTGTTTTCCGTAAAAAAATTATGGAAGGTGTCAGAAGGGGAGGTACAAAAGGATGAGAAAATTCAGAAAAGCCGTTGCGGCTGTTACGGTATGCTGTCTTGCAGTATCGTTATTTACAGGCTGCCATGGTAAAAAAAACAACGTATCTTTTGTAATACCGGAAGAATTTGACACAGACAGGAATTACGAGATTAATTTTTGGGCAAAATCTGATACCAATGTAAATCAGACAAGAATTTATGAAAATACCATAAGCCGTTTTGAAGAACTTTATCCCAATATAAAAGTTAATTTAAGGCTTTATACGGATTACAACAGGATTTACAATGACGTTATTACCAATATTTCCACGGACACAACGCCGAACGTGTGTATTACCTATCCCGACCATATTGCCACATACCTTACGGGAACGGATGTAGTGGTTCCTCTTGATGAACTTATGACGGATGAAAACTATGGTCTCGGCGGCAAAGAATTAAGATATGATTCGGTAAAAAAAGATGAGATAACGGAGAGTTTTCTCAATGAATGTAAGATAGGTGACAGATATTATGCACTACCTTATATGAGGTCAACAGAAGCCTGTTATATTAATAAAGACATGGTAGAAAAACTTGGATATGAGGTACCCGATGTTCTCACATGGGATTATATTTTTAAGGTATCAGAGGCAGCAATGGCAAAAGACGGGGACGGAAACTATCTCGTCAACGGTCAGAACGTACTCATACCTTTTATATATAAATCAACGGATAATATGCTTATCCAGATGTTGAAGCAAAGGAATGCAGGTTATTCCACGGATGATGGTAAAATAGAGATTTTTAACGACACAACCAAAGAGATTTTATATGAACTTGCAGAACATGGTAAAACAGGAGCATTTTCCACATTTAAGATTTCTAGTTATCCCGCTAATTTCTTAAATGCAGGTCAATGTATTTTTGCCGTAGACTCGACTGCCGGTTCAACATGGATGGGTGCAGATGCCCCGCTAAGTGATATAAGTGAAGATAAAATAATTGATTTTGAAACGGTTGTAAGGCCTGTTCCCCAATATGATGTGAACAATCCTTCAATGATTTCACAGGGACCATCAATATGTATTTTTAATAAAAGCGACCGCCAGGAGGTACTTGCATCATGGATTTTTGCACAATATCTCATAACCAATGATGTACAGATACCATACAGTGAGACGGAAGGATATGTACCTGTGACCAAAAAGGCGGTTAATTCCGATGAGTACAGGGAATATCTGGCACTTGGCGGAAGTGATGATAATGAGCACTACAGCATAAAGATAGAAGCAACAAAGCTGCTGCTTGATAACGAAGATAATACTTTTGTGACACCGGTATTTAACGGCTCGGCATCCCTTAGAAATGCTGCCGGCCAGCTTATAGAAAATGTTGTGAAATCGGTAAGACGAAAAGAAACCGTGGATGAAAGTTACATGGATAATCTTTTTGACAAAGTGATAGCACTTTATCATCTTGATGATGTCAGTGAAAACAGCAGTCAGGGAGCACTTCCCACAGGGTCAAAAGTCATGTTAATAAGCATATGTGCGGCATGGTTAATTATGGGTATTGTTTTGGTTATGAGAAAAATAAAAAAAGAAAGGCATTGCCATTAAACATATTATGATGTATACTTCTTTCAAATATTTACCATTAAGGAGAATGAAAATGAAAAAGTTTTTAGCAGTATTAGTTGCTGCAACAACAATTCTTGCACTTGCAGGATGTGGTGCTAAAAAGCCAACAGACAACAATGCAACAAGTGATAACAGTGCAACAAGTGAGAGCGAAGAGTTAAAGGATGATGCTAAATCAGAAGGCGTTATGACTTATGAAGAATATGCCAATGCAGCCGTTGAGACAAAGGTTGTAGTTGAGACATATGTACAGGCTAAACAGTCTTGGTGGGATAACAAGTGTACACTTTACACACAGGACAAGGATGGAGCATATTTTATCTATGATATGCCATGTTCAGAAGAAGATTACGCAAAGCTTGAAAAAGGAACTAAGATTAAAGTAACAGGTTATAAGGCAGAGTGGTCAGGAGAAGTAGAAATTATTGACGCTGAATTTGAAATTCTTGACGGAAATTATGTTGCAGAAGCAGAAGATGTTACAGCACTTCTTGGAAGTGATGACCTTGTTAAGAAACAGAACATTTTTGCATCTTTCAAGGGTCTTAAAGTAGAAGCTTCTAAGGATGCCGATGGCAATGACGTAGCTTTCCTTTATAAGTGGGATGGCTCAGGAAGTGAAGGAGATGACTTATACTTCAACGTTTCAGACGGAAATAAGACATATACATTCACAATCAGAGCATACCTTTGCGGAAAAGATACTGATGTATACAAAGCAGTTAAAGAACTTAAAATCGGAGATACTGTAGATATGGAAGGATTCCTTTACTGGTATGAAGGTGTTAATCCACATATTACATCTGTAACAGTTAAATAATATCATTTCGGTCATGTATATAAGCTGATGACTTCTGCGGATAATACGCAGGGTTGTCAGCTTTTTTGTGCGGATAGGAAATTTGGCGACAGGTATTGTTCTGGGACCCTACGTTCTTAATCTGATTGACTCGTCAATTCTTAATATATCTTCAGAATTAAGAAAAATTGCTCTCATAATTATTCTGACAAGGGTCGGACTCGGACTTGATATTACAGGACTAAAAAAAATAGGCAGACCTGCAATTCTTATGTGTTTTCTACCTGCAAGTTTTGAATTACTGGGTATAATCTTAATAGCACCCGGGGCTCTGGGAATGTCGGTACTTGAGGCGGCAATAATGGGAGCTGTACTTGCAGCAGTCTCCCCGGCAGTTGTTGTTCCGAGAATGGTAAAATTAATGGATAATGGCTATGGCACAGCAAAAGGAATTCCACAGCTTATACTGGCAGGAGCTTCTGTGGATGATGTATATGTAATTGTTCTTTTTTCAACTTTTACGGGAATGATGCAGGGCAAAGGTGCTTCCATAATAAACTTCGTTAATATACCGGTGTCTATTATTTTAGGAATGGGAATAGGTATATTTGCGGGATATCTGCTTGCAATGTATTTTGAAAAAATACATATAAGAGATACGGTAAAAGTATTGCTAATATTGAGTATTTCGTTTATCCTTGTAGCAACAGAAGATATGCTTAATACACCTATTAAGTTTTCGGCACTAATCGCAATTATGTTTGTGGGAGCGACTGTCAATATCAATTACCTTGGAAACATGGGTATTAAAGCATTGATTGTTATTTTTGGAGCTTTAATTGTCATAACGGCACCGCTTGGCGCGTTTGCCATGGATTTATCATATAAAAAATTATTAAGGAGAAATGAGTAAAATGAAAAATATAGCAATAGTTACAGGGGCAAGCAGCGGATTCGGAAAGGAATTTGTTAATCTTTTTGTCAGGAGAAAGGACATTGACGAGGTATGGATTATCTCAAGAAATGAGGACAGGCTTAATAAGATTAAAGAGCATTTCGGTAAAAAAATCAGAGTTTTTTCAATGGACTTATCGGTGAAAGACAATATAAAAGCTTTTGGAACACTAGAGGAATTAAAAAAATGCAATATAAAATACCTTGTGAATAATGCAGGCTTTGCAAAGTTCTGTTCCTATGACGATATCTCAATAGACGAATCGGTAAATATGATTGACCTTAATGTAAGCGGGGTTGTGGCAATGGGGCTTGTGTGTATTCCATACATGAGAAAAGGCAGTCATATTATAAATGTAGCCTCACAGGCAGCCTTCCAGCCTTTGCCTTATCAGAATATTTACAGTTCAACCAAAGCATTTGTAAGAAATTATACAAGAGCACTTAACGTAGAACTCAGGGATAAAGGAATTATTGCAACGGCAGTATGTCCGGGCTGGATGAAAACAGAACTTTATGACAGAGGAATCATCGGCGCAGAAAGGGCAACCACATATTTCAGCCATATGGTAAAGCCATCCGTGGTTGCGATAAAGGCACTTCATGATGCAGATATGGGAAGGGATATATCCGTGTATAGTTTTTATGTTAAATTCTGCCATTTATTAGCAAAAATTTTACCCCAGAAAATGATGATGAAGCTATGGATGATACAGCAAAAAGGGTGTCGTCTGGATTAATTTACGAGGTTTTTCTAATCATAATGCAATAACATGGAATCAGAAAAGCACATGCACCAAACCATGCAAGTGGACTTGCAATACAGACGGATGTATATCCTATAATACCTGAAAGACCTAAAGTGGCTGCGAGCCTCATTACAAGTTCTATTATACAGGCGATAAAAGGGGCACGTCCGTTTTGCATACTCTGGATTGTGGTGCGGTATACTGCAAGCAGACCCAGTATAAAATAAAAAGGCGCAACAACAGTCAGGTACATATCAGAATAGTGATAAATGGTGTGGGATGGCTTGGTTAAAAATAATCTTACAATAGGATGTCTCAGGACAATTATTCCGATACACATAATAAGATTAAAAAGTTCTGTCTGTATAAGGCTTGCACGGACCCCCTGCTTGATTCTTTCATAATTTCCCGCACCGAAATTCTGTGCGATATAATTGGAAATTGCGGTCATCATGGCATTGTTTACAAGGACAGAAAGCTGGTCGGCTTTGGACGCGGCGGTATAGCCTGCTACTGCAGAGGTGCCCATGGAGTTTACAACAGTCTGCATGGCAAGTTGTCCGATACACATAACCGACATCTGGAAACCCATGGGAAATCCGGTTTTAAGGTGCCTGATCATGGCTTTTTTCAGATTTTTGAAATCAGCTCTGTGTAAATGAAGTATTTCAAATTTTTTCACTCCCATAAACAGACTTAATAAAGCTGACAAAAACTGGGAAAGTATAGTCGCCCATGCAGCTCCCGCAACACCCATTTTGAAAGGTATTATAAAAAGAATATCTAACAAAATGTTAAGAACAGAAGAAACAATAAGAAAATACAGAGGCGTTTTGCTGTCTCCCAAAGCACGGAGAATGTTGGAAATCATATTGTAAAAAACAGTCGCACCCGTGCCAATAAGAACCACAAACATGTAGCTGTAGGCATCTTTTGATATATCATGGGGGATTCTCATAAGTGTTATAAAGCTATGAGAAAACAATCCGCATATCAGTGTAAGTATAACTGTAAAAAATATACACAAAATAATTGAAACGGCAATGCTTTTTCTCATTCCACTTTCATCTTTTGCACCGAAAGCCTGACCGAGACATATCCCGAATCCACCGGTAAAACCATTTATAAAGCAGAATACAAAATAAATTATAATGCTTGTGGAGCCGACTGCGGCAAGTGCGTCGGAGCCAAGTGTTTTTCCTACAATAACGGAGTCAGCAAGCGTATAAAATAATTGAAATAAATTTCCAAGAATAACCGGAACCGCAAATTTTAATAAAGAAGTAAATGGATTTCCGGTTGTCAAATCGTTTTTACCCATATCAGAAACCATATATCAGATATCCTTAACAATTTAATCGAATAAACAATATACTAAAACTGTGGGAAAGTAAAGAAAGAAATGTTTCTCATAGAGACAAAGAGTATGATATACTGTTTCTATATGGAGTTCATAAAAAGGTGGCGGAGGTAAGACAATGAAATTTGAACTGCTTGCAGACAGTATTAAGCAGATAAATGATAAAGCGAGTTCAGCAGCAAAAAGTGCGGTAAACCAGCTTATGACATTGCGCAACTGGGTGATAGGGTATTATATAGTCGAATATGAACAGGACGGCAGCGACAGAGCACAATACGGTTCTCATCTTTTGAAAAATCTGGAAAAAGAAATTAATCAGAAGGGAATGAATTATACACTTTTTAAGACGTGCAGACAATTTTATAAAGTATATCCTCAAATTGGTTCGACAGTGTCGACCGAATTTGAATTATCGGATTTTGAAAAAAGTCCGACGGTGTCGGACCGATTTGCAACGGATCCGGACGTGTTGGTTAATAATTTGTCATTTTCGCATATTCGGGAGATTATGGTGTTAAATGATCCGTTTGAGAGATTTTTTTATGAAACAGAATGTATGAAGTGCAACTGGAATGTCAGAGAACTTCGCAGACAGATAAAAACAAATCTCTATGTAAGAGCCGGAATAAGTAAAAATCCGGAACTTTTATTAAAGAAGACCGTTGGTAACGCAAACGGAACGATGCTTTCAATTAAAGATCCTTTTACATTTGAATTTCTGGGGCTTGACGCAAGGGAGGCTGTGTCAGAGTCTGATTTAGAACAGGCACTTATGGATCATTTACAGGAATTTATGCTGGAACTGGGTGAAGGCTTTTGCTTTGAGGCGAGACAAAAGCGAATTATTATAGATGATAAGTATTATTTTATTGATCTTGTTTTTTATAACCGGCTTTTACATTGTAATGTTATCATTGAACTTAAGAATGATGAATTCAGACATGAGGATTTAGGACAGCTTAATGCTTATGTGGGATATTACAAGAAAAATGAAATGACGGATGGAGATAATCCACCGGTAGGAATACTGCTTTGTACAGATAAAGGATCACAGATGGTAGAGTACGCATTATCAGGAATGGATAATCAGTTATTCGTTTCGACTTATATGCTGCATCTGCCTGATAAGAAGAAATTAGAAGAATTTATGTTAAAAGAAATAGAAGAAATGGGAATGTAAAGATAAGAATATTTCCCCACTTTTTCCACATACTAACTCCATAACGAATATAGAAATATTTGCATTGGAGGAAAATTAGCATGAAGGCGACAGGAATTGTCAGAAGAATAGATGACCTTGGCAGAGTTGTTGTACCGAAGGAAATCAGACGTACCCTCAAAATAAGGGAAGGTGACCCTATAGAGATTTTTACCGAAAAAGACGGAGAAATAATCCTGAGAAAATATTCGCAAATAGGGGAAATGTCGGAATATGCGAAACAGTATGCGGATACGCTTGCTCATATCAGCGGACATATAGTTATAATAACGGACAAAAATTCAATTGTGGCTGTATCAGGTGCAGGAAAAAAGGATACCATAGGAAAACCAATTACAAAAGAATTGTATGGGATAATTGAAAAACGTAATTTATATATAACAGGAAAAGGTGAAAAAAGGCCGGTAAAAATATGGAATGAAATGGATGTTTTTTCAGGACAGGTAATAGCACCTATAATAAGCGAAGGTGACATTATGGGGGCGGTTGTTATAATAGGAAAAGATGAAAACGGTATCATGGGTGATGCAGAACATAAACTGGCAGCATCGGCAGCAACGTTACTTGGAAAACAAATGGAAATATAGTACAAAAAAAGACCTCTGTCAGGCTTAACATGAACAGAGGTCTTTTTTTATGAAATTCCGGAAGTCTTACCGGGGGTTTCAGGACGTGAACCGTTATTGTCAGGTTTTTCAGGACGTTCGCCGTCTGACATACTAGGCATACTTGGACGCTCATCATCTGACATATCGGGAGGAGTGAAATCTCCTGAGTTGTCATCAGGATTGAACTTGTCGCCACCCGGTCTGTTGCCGCCGTTTGGATGACCATTGTTGCCGGGACCAAAACCGCCTTTAATATCGGAGTAGGTCACATCTGTCTGTGTATATTCTAAAACAGAGCTTCCGTCTGATATTGTACCGCCTTTTGAAATTCTACTGTTAAGTTCTGTTATACCGGTAATTGTACCGCCGGTATAAAGAGTGTAGGTCTCACCTGTTTTCATATCCGGAGAAGATATGTTTAATGCACCGTATTTTTTCGATGGGGTATAGCTTAATATTACATTGCCCTTTGAATCTGCAAGGGAAACTGTATTTTCCGCACTACCGTTAGTTACGGCTAAAAGTGCACCGCATTGTGTGGAATCCGAAGAAAAACCTTCAGCCATACCGCTTGAACCTGCAATAAATATATATCCGCCATTTATTGTACAGTTTGCATCGTAGTCAAGACCGCTGTTACCATCGGATACCGGACCATCCACAACAACGATTCCCGAATTAATCACTATAGTTCCGTTGGAATCAATGCCGTCACCTTCGGCATTTACATATATGTCACCACCGTTTATTACAATAGATGAAGCAGAATCTTTTGCTGCATTAATGCCGTCATCGGAAGAATTTATGCTTATTGTTCCATTATCAATGGTTACATTATGACCTTCAATGCCTTCATAGCATTCTGTAATATTAATGGTTCCGTTTTCTATATACAGATAGGTTTCGGCTTGAATACCGTCACCGCCGCAATTAATTGTGAACTCACCGCCGGTTATATGGACATATCCTTCTGAGTCATTATCCGATTTACCTGACTTGATAGCATCGCCCTTGCAGTTGATGGTGAAAGTTCCGCCGGCAACAGTTACGGAGTCATGACCTACAATTCCGTCATCAACAGAGTTGATGATATAGGTGCCGTTAATAAGTTTTAAGTCATCGCGGCAGTTGATACCATTGTTATAAAGTGCGTTTATGGTTAGTGTACCTGTGCCGTTGATTGACAGATCTGTTTCGGAATAGATAACTGCATTGTCATATCCGGATTCCCTGTTTGTGTCACTTAAAGAATTTTCGGAATCCTTGGCAAGCGTGATTATTGTTTTGTCGGAAGACTTAATATATATCGGAGCACCGGTTGATGAACCAAGCGTTACATTATTAAGTATAAGGTGGACTTTTTCAGAGTCCGGGGCATTTACGATTATCTGACCATCAGATAACGAACCGGATATTATATAGGTACCTCCGGAAGTGATTTCTATGGTTTTGTCAGTCATAGAATCAGACAATTCGATTTTATCTGCCTGACTTTCATCGTAATCAGTTTCAATATCTGCATTTTTTACGGTAAGAAAAATGGATTCCTGATTATCATCAGCCGAAGTGGATGTTCCGTCCCGTTTTGTTGCTTTTTTATTGCCGGGTAAAAAAACGACAAGAAGAATTCCGGCAGCCAGTATAACAAAAGCCAGGAAACTTGTTATTTTTTTCTTCATAAGCAAAATCCTTTCATATAAGTTGATTTATTTTTACTGCGTATCATTTTATTTTAATAATGTGACAAAAAAATGAGGTAAATGTGTATATATGGTGAACCGGATAAAGATACCAATGCAGTTCAACAATTTATAAACATTGCGTTTTTACAATATATATGATACCATATTTTAAAAAATCAAGACCGACGGTATCAATTTTCTGGGGAAATTCTGTCTGAATCGAGGCTGACGGTATGGATATAAGCTATAAAAAAATATAAAATCGCCGAGGGATTAACTTCTGTCTGCGAGAGAGAAAGTGAGGGATTCACACAATGAAACGGAAAAAGAAATGGAAAATGAAACAGCTGCTCCCGATAATCCTTGTTTTTACAATCGTTGCAGTGGCTTATTCTTGCAGGATGCTTGCCAAGTTTGACATCGGCGGCGTTTATGTAAGCTATATCCGTGCGGCACTTTATCTGTTGCTGTTTTCCTTATGGGGCTTTTCCATCGACCGTCGTATTATACAGACACAGGCACTGCACTGCCTGCGTCTGACAGCGGCACTCATGCTTGTATGGCTTGTTTTGCGTACGTTGAAATACGAAGTTGTTACCGATTTGACAGTAGCACGGTACATTTGGTATCTATACTATCTACCATTACTTTTCATTCCATTGCTTGGAGTATACATTGCTCTATCTCTCGGAAAGTCTGATGAATTTCGCCTGACCGGAAGAATCGGCGCTTTGGCAATTATTCCGAGTACGTTGTTTTTACTGGTAATTACCAACGACCTGCACCAGCAGATGTTTGCGTTCAGCAGCGGCGTGCCGGGAGAACCGGACAATAGTTCTTATACACATGGCCCTGTTTACTTCTGCTGCCTCAGCTGGATGGTGATCTGCCTGTTTTTTTCACTTATTCTCCTTTTGAAGAAAAGCCGTGTCCCATGCGTCAAAAAAAAGAAAATTATACCATTTGTTATAGGCTGCGCAACAGTTATATACGGAATTTTGTATCTGTTGGGGCTGCCGGCTGTACGCTGGTGGTTCGGCGATATGAATGTGATGTTTTGCCTTCTATATGCAGCAATTTATGAAAGCTGTATACGTTGTCGTATGATACAGTCCAATACAGGCTATGTCGAATTGTTCGAGGCAACGACATTGGCAGCTTGTATTGCAGACCGCAACGGAAATATTGTTCTTCGTTCCCGTGCTGCAGATGAAGATATGGTTTGTCCACAAGACGGACTTCAGATCATCCGTTCTAACGGAATACGAATTTCCTCGGCACCAATCAGCGGAGGATATGCCGTCTGGCAGGATAATGTGGAACCACTGACTGAACTTCGCGCAAAGTTAAGTGAAAACAAGACCAAAATAAAAAATAACAAAGAAAAATTACTGGAAGCCTATCTCATACAGAAAAAGCTGAATGAGCTGACCGAAAAAAACCGTATTTATGACGAATTGGAAACAAAGTACGGAAAGCAGATAGTCAGGATCGGGCAGCTGCTGAAACAATGTGAGGGTGCAGAGCCTGTCGAAATACAAAACCTGCTTAAAAGGATTCTTCTGCTTGGCACTTACATCAAGCGCGGTGCCAATCTGTATTTTCTCAGTCTGGAATATGAGTTTCTGCCACAGCAGGAACTCAGGCTGACGGTAGATGAGGCTGTGGGTGCAATGACTGTTTGCGGTACGGAGTGCAGTGTGGTATATCATACAACAAAACCGATGCTTTCGTCAGAGGTGGTGCGGCTGCTTGATCTTTTGAAGCTCGTCGCAGAAACGACGATACCCGGGTTGTATTCTCTGTTTATTTCTGTATCCGACAGTGAGATGGATCTTTCAGTAGAGTGTGCAGTGGATCTGTCTATCCTCGCTTCTTCGAATGTAACTATCAGGCAGGAGGATGGATTGTGGCTTATTCGCACACTGATAGGAGGTGTGAATGGTGCATAGAATGAAACGCATAGGGTTTAATGCCATCAAAGAAAGTTTTGACCTGCTTCCCACCGCTGTATGTTTTTTTGATAGCATGGGCAGTATTGTTCTCTGCAATCGGCAGATGTATCAGTTGAGCCGACAGCTGCTTGACAATGATATGCAGTATTTAGGCGAGGTAGAAGAAGCAATGTCTAATCTTCCGAATGGCATTGTACAGATTTCTGATGTGGAGAATACTTATCTGTTTCCGGATAAAAAGGTATGGAGATTTGAAAAAATCGAGGTCACCGATCGATATGGGGAGAGCTATATACAGCTCACCGCCGCTGATGTTACCGAGCTGCATCGTGCTTTGGTGCAGCTTGCCGATGACAGCAGAAAACTGGAGGAAGATTCGGAAAAATTAAAGCTGCTTTCCGGTAATGTTGGGGCATTAGCCCGTGAAAAGGAGCGGCTTGATGCAAAATCTTCCATGCATGACAACCTTGCCGCCTGCATTACACTGACGAAACAGTACATAACAGGAGAATTTGATGGTATTGCTGCAGATGATGTGTGCCGTGAATGGGAGAAGGTTATTGCCTTTCAGGATGCAGTCAGTCTGTCGGCAAAGGGAAAACTTTTTGATAGTGCAAATACTGGCGGCGTGACCGTGAAAATAAGAGGTGAAGAACCCACCGGCGGTGAGGCGGAGTTAATGTACACCGCCATTCAGGTCTGTTTAACCAATGCCATTCAGTATGCTAAGGCTACGGAGATTTGTGCAAATATTTGGGAAAACGAATGCAGCTATACCGTCATGATACGCAATAACGGCAAACCGCCTGAAAAGGAGATTACCGAGGGTGGTGGCCTTGCCAATCTGCGTCACAAGATAGAAAAATCGGGTGGAAAGATGACGGTACAGAGCTTACCGGAATTTTCTTTAGTGATTGATATACCAAAATATGGAAATTGGGAGGGTAACCTATGGATATAAGGAAAATATTAATTGTTGAAGATCAGGCACTGGCGAGGGCATATCTTTGCTCCTGCGTGGAGAAGTGTACAGATTGCGAAGTTGCGGGCACGCTGACACGTGCTGATGCAGCATTTCGTCGCTGCGGCGATGGTCATATTGATCTGATTATAATGGATATATGCACCGAAAGCGATTCGGATGGACTGACTGCTGCCGAATCGATCAAGAAGTTCTATCCAAAGATAAAAATCGTTATGGTGACATCCATGTTAGAGGGACGATTTCTTGACCGGGCAAAAAAGATAAATGCCGATAGTTTCTGGTATAAGGATTCCCCTTCAGGTGACCTTGTGAGTGTGATTGAAGGCACCCTTTCGGGTAAGCACTTCTGGCCGGATAGTGTACCGAGTGTACAGCTTGGCAATACGCTTTCATGCGAACTGTCTGACCGTGAGATGGAGACCCTGCGCCTGCTCTGTGAGGGGAAAACCAATGCCGAGATTGCCGAAAAACTGAATGTGGCCGAATCTTCGGTGCGGACATACATTAACCGAATGCTGGAAAAAACAGGTTATACAAACCGCAACCGTCTGATAATTGCTGCTGTTGGCAAACGCATGGTGGTACCCGGATGCTGGCAGGAAGAACACAAAGAAACATAATGGATATCGTATTATAAACGGAAAAGGCAACCGAGTTCTATTTGAGTCAACTCGGTTGCCTTAATTTAATTCTTTCGGCTGGGTTTATTACAACCGGTTTTCTTAAAAAATCAACAATTTTTTCATATTTTTTCCAAATAAAACAGCATTTGTCCTCACTTCTGAGGACAGACAGAGCCAGTGTTCCTTGCTACAATAAAGTCATAAAGTAAGACGGAGCAGATCCGTCATATGTATTACGAAAAAGGAGGGATGGTTCCGTGAAGAAAATCGTGGTCGATATGCAGAATTTTCTGTTTGCCGATTCTATAGCGACTGCTTTCAAAAATTCGGACTATGACATTACTGTGGTTCGTGCGGAGTCTCCGCGAGATACCATTGAACTGTGCCGAGTGTATCAACCTTATGTCCTTGTAATGGAAGTTACCGCCTATACGCCTTGGCTGCTTAGTGAGAGGATGAAGCTGCGGGACCGGGTAAAGGCAACGTGTCCTGACTGCAAGATAGCCCTCATCGTGGATTCCAACACCGAAAAACAGGCGGCGAAGGATATCCGGGATGCCAAGAAAAACGGCATCATTGACCAGTTTTTCTACGGCTCGATGACCGCTGAATATCTGATGGATCAGATTTACGCGATGTGAGGATGACATAAGAAAGGAGGAAGGAAGTACAATGAAAAAAAGGAAATGGCTTAGCCTGTTGCTGGCAGTGATAATGCTTGTATCAGCGGTGCCTTTCTCATCGGTGAAGGCCGATGCGGCAGTTGACACGGTGGAGGTTTCCACCTGGGAGGAGCTGAAAAAGGCACTGGAATATACGACAAATTGCTCGGTGGTGAAGGTGGTTAAGGACATCGAAACAAAGGATCTGAACGGACACACCGGTCTGCATCAGGACAACATCATCTTCATGTCGATGGCCATGGATAAGGTGCTGGATCTGAACGGACACACCGTCAATGCGTATGCGAAATACTATTCGGAGGTTGCGCAGGGGTATCTGTTCAATATATGTGATAAGGATGCCCGGCTGACCATCCGCGACAGCGTGGGGGGCGGCGCCCTGATCGGCGAGTTTAATCAGGAATTCTACTATGAGTTTATCAATGTGAGTGAAGGTACGCTGGTTATGGAGAGCGGCACGGTCAAGATGCTGTGTCCCTCTAAAGATAATCAGTATACGAAGTGCGCCATCAGTGTATCCGGTACGGCTGTTTTTAACGGCGGCGAGGTACTGACGCAGGTGACCAGTCCCCTGGGCGAGAGGGAGGAGCGATATCTTTCCCGCCGGCTGCAAGCCATTCGGGGAGAAGCAGGCGGCAGCGTCACCATCAACGGAGGTACCTTCGACCGGGTGGTTCTGCACAGCACCCCCACGCCGGAGAATCGGGGAAAGTATGAGCTGGTGGTAAACGGCGGCTTTTTCCGGCAATCCATCGCCCAGATATTGGTTGGGGATGTGTATGCCAGCCATCTTGACCATCTGACCATGCAGATCAACGATGCGTATTTCATGCGCACCACCGATAAGCTGGACCAGTGCCGTCTGGTGATAGGCGGGAAGATGCAAAGCTTTTATGACAGAAACTGGGATTACCGGTTACTTTATAACGATATTCCGGGCGCGACTTTCGATGATGCACTGAGTATGATGGATGATCTAATACCGCACCTTATCAGTGAAAACGGCGCGATCTTTACCGATGTGCACGACGGAAACTGGTATGTGCGGGGCAATATGCGCCAGTGGGTTAAAAACGGCGGGCCGATCATGATTTTCCAGGGTACGTCGTTCGGCGTGCAGGGCAGCATAGCCAAGGTGATCTCCAACGCCTACGGCGTGAAGGAGGTCCTGCTGGACAGTGAGCCGATGGAATACGGCGAGCGAGGCTTCAGCGCACCCCAGGTGGATACCACCGCGGAGAGCGAGCATCAGGTGACGTTTGTTATGTATCCGATTTCCCCCATGTTGCGTGTGATGGGTTACAGCTATTCCAACGAATATTCCACCGGATATATTCGGATGCACGTTAGTGACCACCATACGGGACAGGGCATGGTGCATTATCCCGATGTTCCGGAATCAGGTAAAGAGCCGTTTTCGGTGACTTACTACATTAATGAATCCGATGTGGATGCACTGACCACCATGGAGCTGCAATATGACCTTATGCTGGAGACCAATGGAACAAAGAAGCGGGTTATGACCGGCTACAAGGGCGCAAAGGTGGTGCAGTGGGTGGATCGGGCCCAGGCCATTGACACCGTCTATCTGGATATCAGCCAGCCCCTGGCGCAGGGGGATTACACCAGCGGCACCTTCACTGTGGATGGGAGTGCTCCCTACACCATCGAGGATAGGCAGGGCTACTGGGAACACGAGGACATATGGGACCTGACCGGAAACGGCAGTGTTCCTGCGATATTGGGGGACCAGTATTATCGCTTCATCCGTGTGAACCTCAAGGACGGCTATGATGGGTATAAATTCGATAAGAATAACCCGCCAAAGATCAAGATCCGGGGCCTCAACCGGGAATGTGACAGTATAGATGTTCGTGTCGCCAATGATGAAAGGTCCATGGGGGTGTCCCTGGCCTCCCATCCCTCCGAGGTAATCCAAAGCGCTTGGGGTACCGTTACCGGATTGCGGGCAGGAAGCCTGGTCGGCGGAGTGAGCATCAGACCGAATGACAGCCATTTTGATTTTGAGATTAAGGAAATTCAGCGAATCAAAAACGGCACCGTCTCCAGCACCAGACCCAATGATGGGATCGACCCCGATAGCACCTACCGGATCAAGATAGTGGGCGTGGGTAAGCGCGGGATGACCTTCCGCAACGGTCCGGAGCAGTTTGATCACACATTTGGCTATTATGTCAACACATGCGTCAAGCTGCGGATGAATAACACCGTCGGCGACTTCGCGGACTATACGGATGCACCGTATGATACAGCCTCACAGGCGTACACCATAGAGCTGACGCCGGAGCCGGATGTCACCGAATACGACTATCTGTCCCTGAGCGCACCCTATCCCTGGGCGGGCGATTACCCGAAATTCAACAATAATCAGATCACGGGGTTGCCCGGCGGCATCACGGTCCGGAATTATTCCTGGTTTGATGTTAAAAATGGGGTGCAGATGCGCGGAAATATGCCCTTTGCGGCGGGAGAATCGTACCGCTTCCAGGTGATTCTGGATTGCGAGGAGGGCTATACCTTATCAGATCCCGGGATCATGGACGCCTATGTGAATGGAAATAAGGCGCAGGTCACCAAGGCGGACGGCAATGCTATGGCCCTTACGGTGGAATACTCCCTTGCCGTTTCCTCCGGCTTACGCGGACAGGTGGTGAGCTTCCACGATGACAGCGATGTGACCGTCTCCCTGTTTGTTGACGGCAGCGCAGAGCCCAAATACACCGTAGCGGTGCCGGGCGGAACAAAAGACAGTTCCGGAAAATACACCGCAGTCTATGACATTCCTTCGGTTACCGCCGGAATCTACACTGTGCAGGTGTCGAAGAAAAAACATGTCACACGGGAATATACGGTAACCGTAGGCGGCAATGTAAAAACGCTGAATGCGGAGATTTGGCTGCTTGGAGATGTAAACGGGGACGGAATCAGAGATATGACCGATGCCGTACAGATAAGAAGAAAATTCAATGGAAAAACCTCTGTTTTTAGCAAGGGCGATGCCGAAACAAAGGCATATCGTCTGAAGGTTGCCAATGTATATACTGATAGTTCACTTGATACAACTGATTCCGGTCAGATTCAAAGGCTTTTTAACGGTAAATCGTCCGTACTAAACTAAAGCCGGAAAGCATTTAAATTGTCTTAATGCCGATGCTTTCGTTTTGTAGGCAATGCTGCAGTACAGAACGGATGTAAAGGCGTAAGAAATAAATTGGAGTTCTCTCCCCATCCTGCCGTAACTAAGCGAGGCGACGGAAGGGTGCGTAGAAAAAGCCCCGCAAATAAATAAAAGAAAAGGAGCTTAATTATGAACAAGCGAATAGTATCCCTACTCTTGTCCGTTGCAGTTATATGCTGCTTGCTGTTAACAGTAGTAGTACCGGCAGGCGCAGCAGACAACGACAGCGGCGTGACTGCCTCGGTTTCGGAGGCATCAATCGGAAGCACTTTCACCGTCACTTTGAAAGTGCCAAAAACGACCAAACCAATAAGTGACATGTCATTGAAGGTGCATTTTAATAAAGACATCTTTGAGGTGACGGAGTATACAATTCCGTCAATCGCCGGCATGAGTGAAATGCAGTCTAATGTGTCAGAAGCTAATTTAAACGGTTTTTTCTCTGCCACATATATGTCTCTAAGCAGTGATGCTGATATTACCTTTAACGGACTCGAACTGACTGCTACAGTCAAAGTCAAGGATGGTGCCGTACCAGGCAATTCCTCTTTCGACCTGGATGAAAACATCAAAGTCGGTTCACTTGATGGCGAAGGACTCCCTGTATTTCTGGTATTAAAGGACGACTTCACTAACAAAACGGCTGTGATCAAAGTTATTAAGCCGGCAACAGGCATTTCTCTCAATACGAGCGAATTGATTCTGAATGCCGGTGATAGTGACACAAGTCTGATAGCTAATGTCACTCCGGCCGATTCTAACGAAAATGTGGTTTGGTCTTCTAATAAGCCAGAGGTTGCAACCGTTAATCCTACCACGGGTGAAGTAAATGCAGTAGCCCCTGGCGAGGCAATAATTACCGCAAAGGCCGGAACAAAAACGGCAACCTGCACTGTTAAGGTTAATTGTACTCACGGTGCTGGCTTAATCCCCGTTCCGGAGAAAGCCTCGAACTGCACGGAGAAAGGCTGTGACGCTTATAAGAAGTGCAGTCTTTGTGGCAAACTGTTTGATATGAGTGACAATCCTATTGATGCAATTCCGTACAGAGCACTCAACGACAACCATGATTTCAATACCTCTGAGTGGGGATATAAAGGAGCCGACGGACATGCGCATGTCTGCAGATATAATGCAGAGCATCATGATGATGTTCAGCCGCATACACCGGATCATGAGGGCGGAGCGACTTACGAGTACGCTGTGAAATGCACCGACTGTGGTCTTGTGCTTGAGCCACAGAGGGAGCGAGGCAGCATTCGTGTTGAGGTTCCTTTCAAACTCACTGTGAAGAAGACAGGTGAAATGACTCCTGGTCAGGAGACATTCCGCTTCATTATTGAGGAATTCGGAGCTCCTACAATCTATACACTGGTGCAGGATACCGTAGAGACTAATGGCGAAAAGACATATGAGGGTAAATTTATTTTTACACTCAGCGAAGATCTGGCCGGTAATCTGTCTGAGGGCTTTGTTATCCGTCAGGTCAAGGGTAACGCTGATGGCTGGACTTACGATGAGACTAAGTTCTACGCCATTCCGGTGTTTGTCGACAGCTACGAAAGCGTTGGGGACTGGTCCTTCTTCAAGTTCGACCAGAACAACGAGATGGATCACAACAATCCGCTCGAAGAAATCGGATTCACCAACAGCTATAGTGCAAAGAAGCCTGTAACTCCTCCGGCGACACAGAAGCCCGAGGCACCTAAGGCCGGTGACAACAGTATGAAGGCTCTTTGGATTACACTGTTGCTTGTATCCGCTGCTTCACTTACGGGAATAACACTGTATTCTCGTAAAAAGAGAGCAAATGACTAATAATATCGGGAAACCGAGTCAAAGGATTTAAGCAGAGGGCGGGACGGAAATCATCCGCCATCGCCCTTTTGCTTTTCCAAAGAAAATCAAACAATTGGTTTTCTTTGGAAAGGTAATGTTATGCAGTAACCTGCGAAGATACTCGGCTAAAAACATCTGTTTTTTTGTAAAGGAGGAAACTAAATGAAAACAAGAAAACGAAATCAATGGCTCAGCTTTTTACTCGCATTGATAATGATCGTGGGTTTACTACCGCTTTCTGTGTTGACAGCCAGAGCTGAAAGCGGCGGTGAGGAGACCGGTGCCACCCAGGGGATAGCGCAGGCTTCTGCTACAGGGTATCCGGCACTGACCAATTTGGTTGAGGGAACGGAGATACTCCACGGTTACGGCTATTTTTTCTATAAAAACGGCAAGGTAGACCGTCGTTCGATTGCTATAGACCCGGAAGATTGCAGGCTTAACTCGGGATTACGCGAAAGTTATAGGAGCGATACAAATCTTCAGCGGGTCGTGTTATACGATAACGGTATTCTTAAGTATTGGACGCGTATCGAGAATGATTTCCTAGATCTTTCGGGGCTTGAGGGTCGGTCTCTGACACTGGTTCTGTTCGACGATCTGGATCTATCCGCCCTGTATGCCCCCGGCGTTGATCTGAAGATGATTCTGACCAATGGCGCCTATGTCACCTTCCGCCATAGCACCCGGTATAAGAATAAGACTGCCTACTGTCCTCAAAATGGTGTGACCGGCGCGGTCATCGATCTGGCACAGTCGGAGGGAAGCCTGAACGGCTGTGGCAACTTTGAGCTGCTTGGAAACGGAAAGCTTGGTATCTTCACGAAGGATGCCCCTAAGAAAACCAGCCCCGACTATGCCATCGTGGCGAAAAATACATCGGTTCTGGAGGATACCACGCTGAGTGTTACCTGTGGCAACAGCTACAGAGATGTGAATACCCTGATCCAGACAATCACATTCACCATCGACACCACCAAGTATGTTAACCTTAATATCACAAACCCCAAGTTTAACGCCGCACCGTGGGGCTGCCATATGAATAACTTCAAGATCCTCAACACGGAGAGGCTGAACGTCTCCGCAGATCGGGGATCCGGCGGATTGATATTTTTCGGCAACAACGGCGAATCCGACCCGGTGAAGATGTTTAAGTATTACAGGAGCATCGGCAAGATCGGCAACGAATGGAATATATCCGGAAACACCAAAAACACAGGCCGCTATGATCTGATTCTGAATCATGGCAACGATGACCCGCGGATACGTTTCAACCTCAACCTCAAAGAGGTGAAGAACGGCGATATCGTAAGGGATCTGGAGGCGGGTCTGGGCTATGAGATGTCTGCGGAGATCCTGTATATGCCCGAGTGGATGCAAAAGCTGAAGGATGCGGGAAGAATCAAATTCTATTTCTTCGGCCGCCTGCATAAGCCAGGTCTGCAAGAGGGCTATGAAGATGCCTATTTGTATGATTTTTATGTGGACCGCATCGGGACTCACCCTGTGGAGTTCTACTGGGTCTGCAAGTCAGCGACCGATCCGGACGACCATATCTTCGACTTTACGGGTCTGCTGAAGGATTATGAACTCACAAATGGGGGAACCCTTTATTATGAGCGTCTCTACTTTGATGTGAAGATGGACGAAATGCTCAGCGGCAAACGCGTCTTAGGGAGAGTTAAGTTTCAGCAGGCAGGCGGTGAATTTACCGAAGCAACCAGCGCCACCCACAAGATTTCCCTGGATCCGGATTCATTGGCAAAATGCTATCACGATCCGTATCGGGGTGGTATCCCCTCTAATTGGTCGTATAGTTCCGGTTCGGATGCATATACTATGAGTTTCCGTATACGTCCACGGCACGGATACGAATTTCTCAAGGCGGTTGCAACGGCAGATGATGCTGTTACGCTGAATGTGCAGAATACAAAGGTTACATATAGAAAACTCGTCGATAGTGACTCTGACCAAAGCCTATATATAGACCTTGTGGCAAAGCGAAGGCTGACCGATGTGCGCGGCACGCTCAAAAACTTCCGTCTCGGCACCGACACCTTTTTTACGGAGCTCGTATCGAATGAGCCGAAAAAGTATACTTACAAGAATACGGTGGTATACGATCCCGCCTACGGCTCTTACGGTGTAGAGGCCGGTCAATTGGGCGATGACGATATGTGTTATGTCTACTTCGATGTTGAGCCCGGTTTTGGCTATTATCTCCCCGAAAACGCTTCGGTAAAGGTGATCCTGCCCGCAGGCTACAGAGCCAACGGGATATTCGACTCTGCGGAAACATACAGCACGGTCTATAAGGGCGATTGGTACGACTATTCCCCGATAACCCAGAAATACCGGACCTCCCGACTGTTGGAGCCGAACAGCGAGGGAAAGGAATACGGGACCAATATCCTTATACAGGAGCCTAAGGCGGGGGACCGCCCCGCTGCCTTTGCCGGCTATGCTAAACCGACAAGCCTGCCGTCTAATATGAAGGTGCTGTCGATGCAATGGCGGAAAACCGACAACGCCCAAACCCCAATGGGGAAATATGACAAATTTAAGGTCGGAGAATCTTATATCCTTGATCTCCGTATCGGGTTTGAGGGCGGCGAAGAAATGGGTTATGTATACCCGAAAAATAATAGAGATTTCAAGATAAACGGAAAGAGCGTAAACGCATGGATGGAATATGAGAACTCTACAGACGGGCATGTCTGGCAGATGTATGACTCCTATAAGATAGATGACCCTAACGCCAGCGGCTCTGTCAGCGGCACGGTGAAGAGTTATAATTCCACCACGGACCCGGTGACGGTGCAGTTGTTTAAGAGTGGCTCTTCTTCGGCGTCATATAACACCACCGTAAAGGGAAATTCCGTCTCCTATACCATTTCCGGCATCACTCCCGGCACCTACACTATGAAGGTGTCGAAGAAAAACCATGTCACCCGGGAGTATACGGTGAGTGTGACCACCGGCACGAAGACCCAAAACGCGGAGATTTGGCTACATGGAGATGTAAACGGGGACGGAATCAGAGATATGACCGATGCCGTACAGATAACAAGAAAATTCAACGGAAAAACCTCTGTTTTTAGCAAGGGTGATGCCGGGACAAAGGCATATCGTCTGAAGGTTGCCAATGTATATACTGATAGTTCAATTGATACAACTGATTCCGGTCAGATTCAAAGACTTTTTAACGGTAAATCGTCCGTGCTTCACTGACCGTATGACTTTATGGTATTACCCGGGTTAAAGCACGGGGAAATTATAACAAGGAGATGATTTCGTATAAAAGGAATATATTGTCTATATTGTACAGCAGCATTACTTGCCTGCTTTTTATGTGGATGTTCGGTATTGCCCGAAAAAACCCCATCATACCAGGATGAAAGTCGGAGCTTTGATGGAAACTCCGACAAAGCCACGGATGATTCAAACACAGAAGACGATGCATTAACGGCACTGCAACAGAATATAAATTATCATAGCGCGGGAGCAGGCGTTGCTTTTATCGGCTATGTGGACAGCGAGAGCTCAGAGATTGATCTGCGCACCTATTATGAAAGCAGCGAAACGGGAAAGAACTATCCCGGCTTAGCGTATGCACCGCTTTACATGACCGAGGGGCAGGAACTTTACGCAATAGTGCCGCCCTGTGACAAAGGTAAAATAACCGTGTATGCCTCAGGTGTAACCGAAGATGGTCAATATACCGAAGATCGGACTCAGCCTTTGTATGAAGGAAAAAACGGTGTGCCGCTATTGTTGCGGTGTAACCTTAGCGAGATATACTCCAATGTCTTAATTACCGTTACTGACGGTGGTGGCACCATCGACTTCCGCCCGTCGCTGACAATGGAAAACGGACATCTGCAGGATACTGCAGGGGTATACGATTTTTCAATATATGAAGAAATACCTGACGAGCGTTCTGTTCAAATTGCAACAGAGATTCTTCTTGATACTGATGAGGTAAAGGATGCTGTCGAAGGTGGAATGAAGATTATATATACCGGAGATACGCAGATAATCGAAGGCCGAACCTGTCTGTTGTTCGCTCTCGGAACCGATAGAGAGGATCAATTTGTAAGAGAGCGTTATTACGGCGTATGCGACAATCTTGTCTATGTATATGATGTAACGAACGATACATGGGAGATTCTCGGGAGAATGTAAGATAAAAGGAGAAAGAAATGCGCAATTCAAGACGTAGTGGCAATTTTTTTCTTTGCCTCTTAATAAATATCCTAATGAATATTGAAGGACTGCTCCCCGCAGTAATCTTATTGGTTTTACATTTTTGGCTGAAAATATCGATATGGTGGTCAGTCGGCGTATTTATCGCATGGATATTATATTTGATTATATGGATGGCCTTTATCGGCTGGGCAGGTAAATGTGGCTCGGAGCGCGACTTGCCGAAAGAAAACAAAAATCCGTATTCCGTAGGGAATGCGAAAAATAAACAGTGATCTGCCGGCTTTGACCGGAGAATATACAAATGATTTTTACAATTAGAAAGGAGCTATTATTATGGGACTTATTAAAGCTGGTATCGGTGCGTTGGGAGGTACTCTTGCTGATCAATGGAAGGAATTCTTTTACTGCGAGTCCATGCCTAAGGAGGTACTTGTTACCAAGGGGCAAAAGCGGATCAGCGGACGATCTTCCAACACGAAAGGAAATGACAATATTATTTCCAATGGTTCTGGTATTGCCGTAGCTGATGGGCAGTGCATGATTATTGTTGAACAGGGTAAGGTCGTGGAGGTCTGTGCTGAACCCGGCGAATTTACATATGATACTTCCACTGAACCCTCTATCTTTTCCGGCAATCTAGGTGAGAGTATTTTGGCAAGCTTCAAGACTATCGGAAAGCGTTTCACTTATGGTGGTGACACAGGCAAGGATCAGCGTGTGTACTATTTTAATACAAAGGAGCTGATTGACAACAAGTTCGGCACGCCAAACCCTATCCCTTTCCGTGTGGTTGATTCTAAAATCGGTTTGGATGTGGATGTTTCGGTGCGATGCTCCGGTGTGTATTCCTATAAAATTGTCGATCCATTGCTGTTTTACACTAATGTGTGCGGCAATGTGGAGCAGGAGTATACCCGTGATGAGCTGGAAAGCCAGCTGAAAACAGAATTTATCAGCGCTTTGCAGCCGGCTTTCGGTAAGCTGTCCGACCTGGAGCTGCGCCCAAATCAGATTGTCAGCCATAACACCGAACTGGAGGACGCCATGAATGTGGCACTTTCCGCTAAGTGGGGTGAGCTGCGTGGCTTGAAAATCGTAAGCATTGCACTTGGTTCGGTTACTCTTCCGGATGAGGATGCAGATATGATCAAGCAGGCTCAGCGCGTGGCTATTATGCGTGACCCTGCTATGGCTGGGGCAACCCTTGTAGGCGCCCAGGCAGATGCCATGAAGACTGCGGCAGGCAACTCTGCCGGTGCCATGACAGGTTTTATGGGAATGGGCATGGCGATGAATGCAGGAGGCATGAACGCTCAAAACCTGTTTGCTATGGGCCAACAGCAGGCACAACAGCAAGCACAGCAGCAGGCACAACAGCAGCAAGCACCTGTAGCACCTGCACCAGGCACTTGGAAATGTACCTGCGGTACCATGGCTACCGGAAAATTCTGTCCGGAGTGCGGTTCTCAGAAGCCGGTAGACGAAAGCGGATGGACTTGTTCGTGCGGCGCGGTAAATAAGGGTAAGTTTTGCCAGAACTGCGGTGCAAAAAAACCTGAAGGTGCACCGCTCTACCGCTGTGATAAATGCGGCTGGGAGCCGGAGGATCCGACCAATCCACCTAAGTTCTGCCCTGAATGCGGCGATATATTTGATGATAATGATAGAAAATAAGATGCCCGGTGAAGGAATATCTGTTCACCAAAGCAGATGTGACTCATGCAACATTTAATTGTTGAATTTTTACTAAGAAAGGAGATCTTTTCATGCAAAACTTGCAGGAATATAAATGTCCCTGCTGCAGCGGGGCGATAGCCTTTGACAGCACACTCCAGAAGATGAAGTGTCCTTTCTGCGACACTGAGTTTGAAATGGAGGTACTGAAGGGTTACGACGCCGAGTTGCAGAACGAAAAAAAAGACAATATGGAATGGGAAAACAATGCCGGAGGAGACTGGCAGGAGGGAGAAACCGACGGTTTGCGCTCCTATGTGTGCAAGTCCTGCGGAGGTGAAATTGTCGGCGATGCCAACACAGCAGCTACTGCCTGTCCTTTCTGCAACAATCCCGTGGTGATGATGAACCAGTTCTCGGGTGCTCTCAAGCCGGATCTTGTGATCCCATTCAAGCTTGATAAAAAGGCGGCAAAGGCAGGGCTGATGAAGCACCTGACCGGTAAGAGACTGCTGCCTAAGGTTTTTAAGGATCAAAACCACATTGATGAGATCAAGGGAATTTATGTCCCTTTCTGGCTTTTTGATACTGATGTGGATGCACAGATTCGCTATCGTGCCTCCCGGGTGCGCACCTGGAGTGACAAAGACTACAATTACACCGAAACCAGCTATTATATGGTACATCGTGGTGGCAGCATCGGCTTTGAGCATGTTCCGGTGGATGGCTCGTCAAAAATGGCGGATGACCTTATGGAATCTATTGAACCATACGATTTTTCCGAAGCGGTGGATTTTCAGACAGCGTATCTTGCAGGGTATCTGGCAGATAAATACGATGTAACTGCCGAGGCAAGTATTGACCGTGCTAATAAGCGCGTTAAGCGCTCCACCGAGGATTCCTTTGCCGGAACGGTTCAGGGATATGCCACAGTCAGGACAGAATACAGCAGTGTGCAGTTCCGTGGTGGCAAGGCACGCTATGCACTGTATCCTGTATGGTTGCTTAACACAACATGGAACGGAAACAAATACACATTTGCCATGAACGGACAGACCGGAAAATTCGTCGGTGATCTGCCGGTGGATAAAGCTGCGGCGAGGCGTTGGACATTTCTTATGGCGGTCATATACAGTGCCGCTGTATATGGTGTAGTTTGGCTCCTTCATCTGATTGGACTATTTTAAGGAGGAAACAGAATGATAAAGAAAATATGGAAGTTTTTGATTGTTCTTGTGCTCTGTATATGTTTTACAGTTCCTGCCTTTGCCAATGATACTTCAGGGTTTGCAGGTGACAAGGACCGGGTAGTAGATGATGCTGATTTGTTGTCCGACAGTGAGGAGACGGCACTACGGGAAAAACTTGAAGAGATTCGTGTGCGTCAAAAGATGGATATCGTCATCGTGACCGTGAAAACGCTGAACGGAGCTACGCTCGTCGACTATGCCGATGATACCTACGATTATAACGGTTACGGTTACGGCAACAACAGGGATGGTTTGCTTCTGCTCATCAACATGGAGAATCGTGACTGGTACATATCAACTACCGGCTACGGCATCACAGCATTCACCGATGCGGGAATTCAATATATCGGTGATAAGATAAAGGAACATCTGTCGGATGGCGATTATGAGGCCGCTTTTAATACTTTTGCTGAGCTTTGCGACGACTTTATTACAAAAGCAAGAACCGGAAACCCATACGATACCGGTAATATGCCTAAAGAACCTATGAAACCGGGCTGGATACTGTTTGCGGTTATAATTGGATTTTTACTGTCTTTCATTACAGTAGGTGCTATGAAACGCAAACTCAAAACAGTTCGTTTTCAGCCGGCAGCGAACAGTTACATGAAAGCCGGCAGTATGAACATCACCGAGAGGCGCGATATGTTCCTGTATACCACAGTCACACGTACTGCGAAACCAAAAGACAACGGTTCAGACGGAGGAAGCAGCACGCATAGCTCTTCTTCCGGAACATCCCATGGAGGAGGTGGAGGCAGCTTCTAATTGGCATTTTTTCCCTGTGCATACGTGGAAAGAAATTACATTTGGAAAACTCGAAAAGGAAGGTTAAATGAAAAAGCTACTTTTATGTTTTGTGTTTTTATTATCATTTGTGGGATTTGCTGCCACAACAGTTAGTGCAGATGGACCGGCGAAACCCGTGATTGAAGGGGAAATGCCAGATTGCTATATGCCTATTGGCAGTGACGGTATTATCTTATTCACAAATGCCAGTGTGCCCGATGGCGGTACGCTGAAATATCAGTGGTATGCCACGGATATAGAAAACATGGCGATGATCCGTGCCATTGACTACGCAGAAGGAGACAGCTATCAGGTGCCTGAGGAATTAGGAGTGAAATGGTACTGTTATGCTGCTTGGAATGTGGTCGGAGGTGTAGAGAGTGAGCCGACATACAGCCGCCTGATCCGTGTGGAGTTTTACGAGAACAGTTCAGTGCACACCCACAGTTTCAGTGAGTGGATGGTAACCACAAAGCCAACCTGTACAGAGGCAGGCATTAAGACTCGGGAATGTGATTGTGGTGTTACTGAACGGGCTGAAGTTCCTGCTGCCGGGCATATTTGGGACGCGGGAACAATAACCAGGGAACCTGCTCCCAAAGCCGATGGCGAAAAGACCTATAGCTGCCTTGTCTGTAAGGTAACTATGACAGAGCCGGTAATATATAGCGGAAGTCCTGAAAGCAACAATAATGAAAAAACCAGCGGAAGTCTTGAAAGCAACAATGTTGAAAAAAGCAGTGCTGCCAAAGATGAAGACGCGAGTACCGAACTAAAAGAAAATCACGAAGAAAATACAGAACAAACTTCTTCTGTGGAGAGCAATAAGGTTTCTTTTCCACGATGGATGATAGCTGTTATCGCTGCTGTTACCGTTGCATTGGTGATTGTTGTAGGTATTTTGGTAATAGTTTTAATCCGAAAAGATACGGCAGGCAAAGAGTAAGGGCCTTATCAAAGCTTTTCCCTTTGGATTAGTGTCTGAGAACTACTTTGCTTAAATTAATCTTAAAATAATTTTTAGAGAGGAAATGATAGTATGAAAAAAACAAAAATGCGAAGTCGAATTATCAGCATTTTGCTGGTGCTTATAATGCTATTGACAATGGTTCCGGGTATGTCGGTTCCCGTCCATGCCTTTTGGGACGACTACGACGACGGTTTCGATTGTCCTAACTGCGACCACTACCATTTTGGCAGCGATTATATGTGTGACTGCCTGTTCTGCACCATTGATTGCAACTACGAGTGCTGGGTTGAAACTCATTGTAACGACTGCGGTGTGTGCTTTGGAGATACGCCCTACTGGTGCGAAGAGTGCTACAAGTGCGCGGAGTGCATGGAGGAAAAGCACTGCTCCACCTGCGCCAAGTGCTACATCGGCGAGGATGACCAGCTGTGCGGCAACTGCTATAAGGGCCCTTGCTGCTCCATAACCATCTGCGACACCTGCGGCTTCTGCGATGACTGCGCAAACGATGACAGCGACCCGATGCACTGCTCGCTGTGCGACAGCTGCTTCGGCGCGGTGGACGAGTGCGTGGACGACGATGATACCGGCGTCATCCACTGCGTTGATTGCCACACGGCCTGTGAGCAGTGCGAGGAATGCCTGCTGGCCAAGGAGAGTTGCGAGGACTGCGGCCTGTGCAAGGAGTGCTGCGAGATCAACTCCGAGGACGGCGGCTGTCCGGATGGTGAGACCTGCGTGGAAAGCGCCGAGTGGGATGATCACATCTGCCCGGGCTGCGACGGCTGGGTCACGGATAAGGAGGACGAGGACGAGTTCTGCCAAACCTGCGAGCTGTGCAAGGAGTGCTGCGAGGGCAACTCCGACTGCTCCGAGGGGATGTGCGCAATGGATACGGACTACGCAGATCACTTCTGCGATGACTGCGGCCTGTGCTTCCATGACAGCGATCCCTGCGAGGACGGCTGCGATCAGCGCTGCAAGGACTGCTGCCTCGATGCCGTGAAAGCGATGGGCTGCGATCATGACGACTGGTGCTTCAGCGACTCTGATTTTGAAAATCATCTGCATGCAGAGCATTCCGGCGCCGGACATACGCACTTAGCTTCCGCCACCTGGGCGGCCGATGGAACGCAGCATTGGCATCCTTGCCGATATTGCAACGGTGAAAAGCTTGCTGCTGCCAACCATGAATTTGATGATAAGGGCATGTGCAAGGTCTGCGGTTACATAAGCGGCAGCTCCATTGTCATAACCCGTCAGCCAAAGAACGTAAAGTGCAAGACCTCTATTTACAGCGGCGGTGATTATATTGAAGAGCCGGAAAACGGTCTGCTGTTCAGTGAAAATAACATTGTTACATTCTCCGTTGCGGCAAAAAGCCTGAAAGGCGATGAACTGACATATCAGTGGTATCAGAAGTATAATGCGAATCCCACGATGGCACCTTACAAGCTGCCGGAGACATCGTATTATGTGGGCGTGAATACCCCCGTGCTGAAGTTGCTTGTTTCCGCGGAGGCATGTCAGGATGACTATTCATATTTCTGCGTTATCGGTAGAAGGGGCGATGCTACGGACACTTTGAAAACGGCGGAGGCAAAGCTGACTGCCACCCATGCCTACAGCTATAAGCAGGCCGGTGTGCCTGTGCCCACGGACGACGGCGAGAGGACGCCGCGATACTATGTTTGGCATGTAAACCCGGACGGAAGCAGAACAGAAGTTTCCGTAGGCAATGACCCGAAATGCGATGGACACAAGCTTCCGTGCCTGTTTGAAGCAGGCTCTTACGAAGCGCATTATATGACCACCGGCTCCAAGGAGCGCATCTTCCCGCATACCTTTGTGCTTGACAGAAGCCTTGAAGCGGTAGGCGGCGGCAGAGTCGATGTGCTCAGATGTTCCGTCTGCGACTATATCGTTCCTGTGAAGAGCCATGTCCATGATTACGGCTGGAACTGGGATTACACCGGCTTCGGTAGTATCTATGAATATACCTTCAACATCGGCGGCTCGACCAAGACGGTGGAGGAGCTCATCCTTGAGTCCGACTATGCCCACCCAGAAAAGTGCAAGGTTCCCGGCTGCGAGGAGTTCATCATGGTTCCCCATAGCTGGGGCCGCTGGAATGTGGTTTTGTGTCCTGACACCACGGGCAGTAAAGGCGGTATGGAGGCTGAATGCAGCATCTGCGAATACAAAAAGACGAATATTGACGACGATTGGACAAAGGACACCGCCATTGTGACGGTGAAAAACGGCCGGGCAACCCGTATGATTGTCAAGCCAGGCGACAAGATCAGGCTTTATCCCGAGGAGAGAACCGGTCAGAAAGCCATCGGCTGGAAGGTGGAGTATCTCCGCGAATACAACGATGAACCTAGTGTTAGCAAGCAATGGAATTACAGCCAGGCGAAGACCCTGTTCAAGCTGGTAACCAACGGATCTGCCCTTGAGTGGGGCTGCACGATCCCGGCGTTCAGCGCCATGAGCGCACCCGGCGGCGGCCAATTCTTCTTCGAGCCGGTCTATGCAGGCTGTGACCACAGCGGCGGCACCACGGTGCTCAATGCGAAGGCACAGGTCTGCGACCGCAAGGGCTACACCGGCGACACCGCCTGTGCAGACTGCGGCCATATCATCAGTGCCGGTTCGGATATATACCCCCCTGCAAACGCCGGCCATACCGGCACGCTGCAGCCGCTGTACTACTATGGCACAAATAATTCTGCAACCACTGACGCAAGCCATGGTGGCAGACGATATAACGCCAGATCGGGCGACTGCAGGCACCGCGCCTATGAGGGCGATTATCGCTGCACAGCTTGTGGCGGCACCGTAAAAGGCGAGACCGGAGATTTCAGACATAGTGGACCATTTGAGTTGCGGGATGTAAGAATGGCAACCTGTATTGAAAAGGGCTATTCCGGTAATCAATACTGCACAGTGTGCGACAGAATCGCACAGAAGGGCGTCCCTACACCATCCCTCCATGAAATTGCCGGTAACTACAGTCTGATAAATAAGAAAGAACCCGGATGCACCACAGTAGGTTATAGCGGTGACTTGAAATGCACAGGTGACTGCGGACAGATTTTCCGCTATGGTCATGTCATCAACAAACTCAGCCACGACTGGGATATCGGCACCCCTGCAACACAGGGTAAGAGTGAAGGAATTCTCTACACCTGCCAGCGTTCCGGTTGCGGCATGACAAGGTTCGTAGGGAATCCTACTGCGACCAGGTACGCTGTCACGATCATCAAGGGCGTGGCTTCCGTTGCAGGCATCCATATTACCGAGAAGATTGCACAGGATACTGTTGTGACCGTTGCGGCGGATGAACCGGAGAACGGCAAGGTCTTTGACAAGTGGATTGTGTTGGAAGGTAATGTTACCCTGACAGACGTTACCAGTGCTACCACCACTTTCACCATGCCGGGTAATGATGTTAAGATTGAGGCTACCTATAAGGATGTGCCTCCGGCTCATACCCATGGCTACGGCACAGATTGGAAAAGTGATGACACCAATCATTGGTATGAGTGCCAGTGCGGAGACAAGGCTGGCTTTGCAGCTCACTCATTCGTTTGGAAAATCGACAGAGAAGCTACCAAGACAGAAACCGGAATTAGGCACGAAGAATGTACCGTTTGCGGCAATAAACGCAGCGAAAACACCATCATAGATAAGCTTACTGACACCGGCAGCACCGACAATACCGGCAACACCGGAAGCGGCAGTACCGACAATAGCGGCAATACCGACAATACCGGCAATACCGGCAGTACCGGTAAGCCTTCAAAGGATGATGCTGACAAATATCCTCAGGCCGGTGACAGAAGCAACCTTATCGGTTGGATGGGTGCTCTGTTTGTCAGCGGCGGCGTTCTGACCATGTTGGGTGTAAAAGGCAAAAAGAATAAGAAACCCGAGGCAGAATAAACATATGTTACCTAAATTGAAATAACCTAAATACAACGGGTACTTACCGAAGAACGTTATTTCAACACATAAAAATTATCAAAGGAGAGATGATTTATGAGTATTTTTGACAAACTTAAAAGCACAGCAAAACAGGCGGTAAATTCCGCTGCACATTCTATCGGCAACAAACAGGAAACGTTTACCTTCACTTCGTTGCCTGAAAGCCTTGCAGAAATGCAGGCATTGCCGGAGGCAAGTCTTGATACACCATTTAAAACTGCGGCACTTACGGTTCTTGCTCTTTGTGCATATGCAGCAGATAAGAACATTGGGACCGAAATGTTAAACTGGCTTCGTGGACCACGTCCGTTAAATGGACAGGAGATATCATTTATTAATGATCGTTTTCGCGATGGCAAGACGTATCTGCCATTTACATATTTCAAAGGAGCTACACCGGATAACGATTATACGCCTGCCGAGCCATACATGATTGTAGTTGAAAGTAATCATGTATCAGGTGAGGAACCGGGTTATATGAAACTGTTTATTCCTTGCGGCGGTGCAGATGATCCGCGTCCAATCAAAATGCGTCAGCGTGGATCCGATGGCAAGTGGTTTTTGTGGGAACAGTACCTGCTTACCGGTGTGCGGACACCGAAATCTGCCAACCCATGGGCTTAAACAGAAAATGCCAGGCTGAATATGTATTGACAGCTATTTTAAATAAAGATTATGATGACACAGGAAAGGAATAAAAATATGGATATTCGCGGAATTTGGAAAGTTAAAGAAATTCGTGTGCCTACACCAGAAGGAGAAATGGTTATTACACCTGATAATCCGCCGGATGATGAGCGTTTTGAGGGAAGCATTGAGATGATGCAGTACCAGACTGAGTTCGCTGAAGACGGTGTGGTTAACACTCTTATGTTAGTGCCGGATAATATGCGTGAGGAGGCTGCCAGACATGGAGTGACGGTGCGTGATGATGGATATAGTGTTATCGAAAGCACAGTATGGAAAGAAGAGAACGGAAAGTTCTACTATGACACCGGAATTGAGGGTGAAGTTCTCGGAGAAAAGGTTGATTCATTTGCCGAAATACCTGTTACAGATGATAATTGTCTGCTTTATGGGTTAGGGATGATTGTTTTGGAAAGAATATGATGAGACTACAATGATTGGTGGTGTAAAAAGGCTTGCTGCGGCAGGCCTTTTTCTAAAAAACACAGAATGAATTCCGGTGATTAATGGATAGTTATTATGGAGGTATTGCAATGAATTTTAAAAGCTTTAAGCTGGAACAAAACGATATGTCGGCACGAAGATATGTCTATGAAGGTCATAAAACAGATAACGGTGTTCATTTAGAACATTATATCAGAACAGAGGAATGGGATGATAAAAAATTGGAAAATGTTGAATGCCGCAGCATTGTCCGGGCAATAGACGGGGATATAAAACTTTTTCACCGGCTGTGCGATTTATTTGACAACTGCGGTGTAGGCGGCTGGGCAGATTTTCATGGCCGCAATTTGTACGCTCTCGACGGTGCAGGGATGAATTTTGATGTTGTATTGGAAGACGGGACTAAGTTAAATGCTGAAGGAAACAATGAATTTCCTTCAAATTATTCAAAATTGGTACAAGGACTTCGTGATTTAATTACAACCGAAAAAATCAGTTCAACAAAATTTACAGATGGTACTTATGAAATTACACTGCCGGAAAAGTGGGTCGGTGTAGTAAAGGCAAGCTTTTCAGAAGGTCTTGTGTCATTTGACATTGATAAAACTGACGGTGGAAAGCTTACTTTTTTTATTATTGATAATAATGAATATGGTTATTCTTCGGATTCCTACAAGGGAAGAATAGAAGCAGGGCGGCTTATATCGAATGGAAAAGTCCGTTTTATTACGGCGCGCGATAACTATTCAATAGCATTATATGCGGGTAAAGTTTCCGGGGAGGCCCTTGCAATATGGGAAAATTATGAAAAAGATAAGCTTGCCATAATTGAGAGTATTTGTGGTATAAACGGATATGAGTTCTACCCGGAGGACGGAAAAACATTATATCTTGCAAAGGCGATGGAACTGGCAGATAAAGCACGAAGCTTATGGCTGAGTCTGAATTTTGCGGGTGATTATCCGGGCGGTGCGAAACCTGTGAGATTAAATCGACAGAATTATGTGCCGATGTTTCCTCCGTATTTTTATATAAATACCATGGAAGATGTCCGTAAAAAATTTCTGGCTGTTTTTTCAGAGGAGTTTACTGAGAAAACATTGAACCGTGCTGTTGCTGCCAAAGAGTTGATTGAATATAAGGATGATATTTATGTGGCATGTAAAAAATGTAAGGGTGATGCGTCATATAACAGCTGGGTGAAGAGTGTCCGTGATGACGGCAATGGGAAATTTGTAATTGTGATTGCAGTAATAATGCCTCCCGGCGGCAACAAGATTTATGTCGAGCTGCCGACGGAGAAAAATTCGGCAGGAGAGTATGTTATTACAGATTATCCTTATTGGGATGAAAGTGAATGAAACTTAAAAATAATATAATTTGACGAAGACAAGGAGTTGATTTATAATATTTAGGATTACATGTAAATATAGAACAGTCGTTAAGGAATATGACCTTATACGGACTGAGGGTAGACTGTTTTTCACAGTTTATCGGAAAGGAGACAGAAAATGAAAAAAATGACAAAGTTTGCCGCAGTTGCTCTTGCCGCACTTATGGCTGTAAGTGTAACAGCATGCGGAAAAAGCGGTGGCACCAAGACAGACAAAGGAGACGGTACATATACAGTAGGTATCTGCCAGTTAGTTGAACATCCTGCTCTTGATGCAGCTACAAAGGGATTCAAAGAAGCACTTCAGGAAAAACTTGGTGACAAGGTTAAGTTTGAAGAGAAGAATGCACAGAATGATACGGAAACATGTTCAACAATCGTTAATGGATTTGTATCATCAGATGTAGATCTTATTTTAGCAAATGCAACTCCTGCATTACAGGCCGCAGTTGCTGCTACAAGTTCAATTCCTATTCTCGGAACATCAGTTACAGAATACGGTGTTGCTCTTGATATCAAAGATTTCTCAGGCAAGACAGGTATTAACGTTTCAGGAACATCTGACCTTGCTCCTTTAGCTGAACAGGCAGCAATGATTAAAGAACTTTTCCCTGATGCAAAAAAGGTTGCTCTTCTTTACTGTTCGGCAGAAGCTAACTCATTATATCAGGTTAAAGTAGTCAGCGAAGAACTCGATAAGCTTGGTATCGAAAGCAAGCAGTTCCCATTTGCTGATTCCAATGATATTTCAAATGTAACACAGACTGCCGCAGATTACGCAGATGTTTTATATGTTCCTACAGATAATACGGTAGCAGAGAATACAAGTGCTGTATACAATATCTGTATGCCTGCAAAGGTTCCCGTAATCGCAGGTGAAGAAGGAATCTGTAAGGGATGTGGTGTTGCATCACTTTCAATCAGTTATTATGATCTTGGATATGCTACAGGCAAGATGGCATACGAGATTCTTGCAAACGGAGCAGATGTTTCTAAGATGGATATCCAGTATGCTCCAAAATTTACAAAGAAATATAATGAAGCAATCTGTAAAGAACTTGGCGTAACAATTCCAGAAGGTTACGAAGCTGTTACTACAGAATAAATAATTACCGGAGGTTTTAGGTGTGGATATAACAACATTATTTAGCGCAATGCCAGGCGCTATTTCCCAAGGTATGATGTGGGGAATTATGGCAATAGGTGTATTTATTACATACAAAATACTGGATATTGCAGATTTGTCAGTTGATGGTACTGTCAGTCTCGGAGCTGCTGTATTTGCGGTAATGCTGACAAAAGGACAGAACATATGGTTATGTATGCTGTATGCCACACTTGCCGGTATGGCTGCAGGTCTTGTGACAGGACTTTTCCATACGCTTATGGGAATTCCTGCCATACTTGCAGGTATCATTACACAGTTTGGTCTTTATTCAATTAATTTAAAGATACTTGGCGGTTCTAATATGACAATAAGTAACAGAACTTATGATCTTATTGAGTCAAGTATGTATATGAAGGGTGGATATCCTTTTTATAAGTGGCCTGTTTTTGTATTTGGTGTGGCATCACTTGTTCTTATAATTGTTCTTTACTGGTTCTTCGGAACAGAGAGAGGAGCATCTTTAAGAGCAACAGGAAGCAATCCTAATATGAGCCGTGCCCAGGGTATTAATACGGATGTCAATAAAGTAATCGGGCTTGTGCTCTCTAATGGTATTGTTGCTTTTTCCGGAGCACTTATGGGACAGTATTCCGGAGCTGCCAATGTGGCAACAGGACGAGGAGCAATCGTTATCGGTCTTGCAGCAGTGGTAATCGGAGAAGCAATTTTCGGAAAGATATTTAAGAATTTTGCATTAAAGCTCTTGGGAGTTGTACTCGGTGGCGTGATTTATTACATAATCGTAACAATAATACTCTGGTTCCCAATAGATCCTAACCTGCTTAAATTTATTCAGGCAATGGTAATCGCATTGTTCCTTGCATTTCCATATTGGAAAGGCAAGATATTCGGAAAAAATATAAAGACATCATCAAGAAAGGCGGAATCTGAAAATGCTGGAAATTAATAATATATATAAGACCTTTAATCCAGGCACTGTTAATGAAAAAGTTGCATTAAACGGTGTTTCCCTCAAACTTAATGATGGCGATTTTGTTACTGTAATCGGAGGTAACGGAGCCGGTAAATCCACACTTCTTAACGCAGTTGCCGGAACATGGAAAGTGGATGATGGCAGTATCCTTATTGATGGTATTGACGTTACTAAGATGCAGGATTATAAGAGAGCAAAATTCCTCGGAAGAGTATTTCAGGATCCTATGATGGGAACAGTGCCTACAATGGGAATTGACGAGAATCTGGCACTTGCAGCAAGAAGAGGCAAGTTCAGAGGATTGGCAAGAGAGATAACAGCCAAAGAACGTGCCGGATTTAAAGAAATAGTTAAGATTCTTGATCTTGGGCTTGAGGACAGACTTACATCCAAAGTAGGACTCCTTTCAGGAGGTCAGAGACAGGCAGTAACACTTCTTATGGCATCACTTAAGAAGCCAAAACTTCTGCTGCTTGATGAGCATACAGCTGCACTTGATCCCAAGACTGCGGCAAAGGTGCTTGATGCTACAGAGACTATTGTTGACAGAGATCATCTTACAACACTTATGATTACCCATAATATGAAAGATGCAATCGCACACGGAAACCGTCTTATTATGATGAAAGACGGAAAGATTATTCTTGATATATCAGGCGAAGAAAAGAAAAATCTCACGGTTGAGGAACTGCTTGAAAAGTTCAATAGCGTCGGTGGGGAAGATGCAGTTAATGACAGAATGATTTTAGGATAATTAAATTAATCACGGCTCGATGGGCCGTGATTTTTTTTAGTAATATTAAAGATTATAGTGCCAAAACAGGAAATGTATGATATAATACGAATATGTTAGTACGAGAGTTAATGAGAGGAAAAAGGAAGAACGGGTGATTTTATTTTGGATAAACTAACAGGTATAAGCAGTTTCAGAGGTTTTATTGATGAGACTGACAAGTTACTAGCTGACAATCCTAATGACAATTTTGACATTTTTGTATGGGATATTGTGCAGTTTAAAGTTATCAATGATTTGTATGGAATGGAAGCAGGAGACTGGCTTCTAAAAGAAATTGCGGCTGAAATTAAGGCCAAGGTTACAAGAGGAACCTGCGGAAGAATTGGTAATGATAAGTTTGTATGTTGTGTTTTTGCAAATGATAAGCTTTATAGTTTTAAGAATAATGTATATGTATTCCGCAGGGAAGGCGTGGAACACCGTATTCTTATACAGGGAGGCTGCTACCAGGTAAGATCAAGGGATGTTCCTGTTATTAAGATGTGCGACAGGGCTATTCTTGCACTTAACAGTATTAAGGGCAAGTATACGGAAGCTGTGGCTATTTATAATAACTCTGAACGTGAGGATATAATAATGGGTCAGCGTCTTGCCGCTGATTTTGACAATGCACTGAAGGAAAGACAGTTCAAGGTATATATCCAGCCTATATATTATGCTGATTCTAACGTGATGGCAGGTGGAGAGGTTCTGGTAAGATGGGAGCATCCTACACTGGGATTTCTTTCGCCGGGCAGATTCATAAGATATTTTGAACAGAATTATCTGATTACAAGACTGGATAAGTTTGTGTGGGAGGAAGCCTGCAGAATACTTAAGAGGATGAAGGAAGAGGGCAAGACCGTAATTCCATTGTCAATTAATATATCAAGAGCAGACTTCCTGTTTGACAATTTGTATGATGTACTTGTAGGTCTGGTTACAAAGTACGATGTTGCACCGGATAAATTAAGAATTGAGATTACCGAAAGTGCATATATTGATAATCCGGTCAAGATAAAGGATACAATTGACAGGCTTTGTGAATATGGATTTAGTATACATATTGATGATTTCGGAACAGGATATTCATCTCTTAATACCCTCAAAGAACTGCCTTTTGGAATACTTAAGATTGATAAGACTCTTATTGATGAAATAGATGGTTCAGAGAAAGCAGCTAATGTGGTGTCTACTATTATCAATATGGCGAAGCTGCTTGGTATGGATGTAATAGCAGAAGGCGTTGAGAACGTAAAACAGCTTAATTTCCTTAAGCATATGGGTTGTAAATACATTCAGGGATTCTATTTTTCCAAGCCTGTATGTGAAGAAGAGTTCTTTAAAAAAGATTTTGAAGATCGTGTTCTTATTCATGATGATACAGACAAATTTAATGTCGAAAGTATTTTTACAATCAGAAATCCTGAAAGCCGCGGAATTATCGACATGATTATTGGTGCGATTCTTCAGTATGAGATTAATGACGGACAACTTGTTCTTAAGCGGGTTAATCAGGAATTTTATTATCAATACGGCATTAAAGACCCTTACGAACTTTTTACGGTAAGAAAGGGAAAAATTATAGATGAAGAAGATATCTCCAGGGTATATAAGCGGTGCATCAGTGCAATGACCAGAAATGAGACTAATTATATTGAAGCAGGATATACCAGAAAAGATGGAAGTAAAGGCTCTTTGTATATAAAAATATTTTATATAGGCAAGGAAAACGGTAAACCGCAGTTCCTGTTTAACACTATGGATATTACGAAAGAGAAACGTAAGCGTGTAAAACAAAGACTGCTTGACTATATGGATTCTCTTTCAAAACTTTGCAGTGAAATACTGCGCCTTAACTATACGGACAATACATTAACAACCGTTCACTGTGATGAGAATAGGGTTAAGGTTAAGTATGATAATGCACCTCTTGACCGTTTGTTAAACAGATTTTCGTCCATTCTTGATAAGGATGAACATGATGAAATTATGAAAGTATTTTCATACGAGGAGATGGAGAAGTTCTGTTTATCCAATGAAAGTATTAAGGTAATTAGTATTCATCTGCACAGTAATAATTGCGGCAGGCATCTGTGTGAAATTATCATCGTTAATAACAGGGATGAGCATGGAAAAATTATCGTAACAACCGGAAGCAGAGTTATATTATAATGAATAAATTATTATCCTTTATTAAGAAAGAGATTATTCTATGTGTGGCGGGTGTACTTGCAATTGCGTCGGCTTTTGTGGTACATCCGTCAAAGAAATATATTAATTATATTGATTTCAGGGTTCTGGCATTACTTTTTTCACTTATGCTTATGGTGGAAGCATTAAGAAGTTTTGGAATATTTACACTAATAATTGAAAAGATGACTGAAAAGATTAAGAAAACGAGAATGTTATATTTTATTCTCGTTTTTATATGCTTTTTTTCAGGAATGATAATAACCAATGATGTGGCACTCATTACTTTTGTGCCCTTTGCAATAGAACTTCTTACTGCAGCCGGAGTTGCTGAATATATTATATATATTGTTATATTACAGACAATAGGTGCCAATCTTGGAAGTATGGCAACTCCTATAGGTAATCCACAGAATATTTTCCTGTTTTCAAAATACAATATGACAATTGGGGAATTTGCGGGGGCTACTGTATGGTATGCCGTTACGGCTATTATACTTATAAGTATATGCATCTGTTTTATACCATCTAAGGAAGTTGACATAAATGACAAAGACAATAAGACACAGAGGGCAGAATTTCATAAATGGAAGCTTGCTCCTATAGCGGTTATTTTTGTAATTTGCATATTATGTGTAATGAGGGTTATTGATTACAGGGTTATGCTATTGGTATGTATTCTGCTTACGGCGGTTATAGATTATAAATTATTTGCCAAAGCCGATTATATATTATTACTTACATTTGTGGCTTTTTTCATACTGACGGGAAATATTAAATCCATGAGCTTTATTGAAAATGGACTTAGCAATTTTGTTGCCGGAAGAGAGTTTATGTCCGGAATATTGCTTAGTCAGGTTATAAGCAATGTACCTGCGGCAGTTTTATTATCGAATTTTACGGATAATGGAGCACTTCTTTTGTCGGCGGTTAATATCGGAGGATTGGGAACCATAATTGCATTCATGGCAAGCCTTATTTCTTTCAGATATTACGGGGAAAACAAAAATAGTAAAAAAAGCAGATATTTAGGCGTATTTACACTGTTTAATTTAGGATTTTTAGGAATTATGATTCTTGTAAGCAGATTTATTATATAAACATTTTTAAAAAGGAAGATGATATGATACTCAATGTAGAAAATTTAAGCCATGGTTTTGGTGACAGGGCCATTTTTAACAATGTTTCCTTCAGACTTTTAAAGGGGGAACATATTGGATTAATCGGAGCAAACGGTGAGGGCAAATCCACCTTTATGAATATAGTAACGGGAAAACTTATGCCGGACGAGGGAAAGGTAGAATGGGCAAAGAATGTTAAAGCAGGATATCTTGACCAACATTCGGTGCTTACTCCCGGGATGACAATCGGTGATGTATTAAGGCAGGCGTTTTCTTACCTTTTTGAACTTGAGGAGAAAATGACGGGTATTTTTGAAAAAATGGCAGAGGCAACACCTGAAGAAATGGAAGAAATGATGGAGGAGTCAGGCACAATACAGGACATCCTTACCAATCACGATTTCTATATAATAGATGCCAAGATTGAAGAAATAGCAAGGGCTTTCGGACTTCTTGAACTGGGACTTGATAAGGACGTAACAGAATTGTCGGGAGGCCAGAGAACCAAAGTGCTGCTTGCCAAGCTTCTTCTTGAAAAGCCTGACATACTCTTGCTTGACGAGCCGACCAACTACCTTGACGCCAATCACATAGAGTGGCTCAGAAGATATCTGCAGGATTATGATAATGCTTTTATACTTATATCACATGATATGGAATTTCTTAACAGCGTTGTTAATCTCATATACCATATGGAAAATCAGAAAATTAACAGATATGTGGGTAATTACGAAAAATTTAAAGAAGTATATGAGGTTAAAAAGTCGCAGTTAGAAGCAGCTTACCGCAGACAGCAGCAGGAAATGAATGAACTTAAGGATTTTGTGGCACGTAATAAAGCAAGAGTTGCCACACGAAATATGGCCATGTCAAGACAGAAAAAACTTGATAAAATGGAAGTTATTGAACTGGCAAAGGAAAAACCAAAGCCGGAGTTTTGCTTTAAAGAGGCAAGAGCTGCCGGAAAGGTTATTTTTGAGACGGATGACCTGGTAATAGGATATAATAAGAAACCATTGTCAAAACCTATTAATCTCAGAATGGAAAGAGGAGAAAAAATAGCGGTAACCGGAACTAACGGAATTGGCAAGACCACATTCCTTAAAAGTGTTTTGGGACTTATCCCGGCAGTATCCGGTAAAGCTGTCTTGGGGGATTACCTCTACAAGGGATATTTTGAACAGGAAATAAAGCCGGGCAATAATACCTGTATTGAGGAAATATGGGAGACTTTCCCTTCATACACACAATATGAAGTAAGGTCGGCACTGGCAAAATGCGGACTTACCACAGAGCATATTGAGAGCAAAGTCAGAGTTTTAAGTGGCGGAGAACAAGCCAAAGTCAGGCTTTGTAAACTTATTAATGTTGAGACTAATATCCTGCTTCTTGATGAGCCGACCAACCACCTTGACATTGATGCAAAAGATGAACTTAAAAGAGCATTAAAGGAATATAAAGGTGCTGTCCTTATAGTATGCCATGAGCCTGATTTTTATGAAGACCTTGTGGATAAAGTATGGAACCTTGAGGAATACTCTTTATTAGCGTAGCTATATTGCAAAGGTATGTGCATGTATGCTACAATAAGAAGTAATATATTGCGGAATGGAGTTATACAATGTATAAAGATAACAGCAAATCAATACATAATTTTATATTGATTGTTCTTGATTTTATCAGCCTTGCCATAAGCTATTTTCTTGCGACCTATCTGTGGCTTAGTGTTATCAGGAAAAATTCAGAAATTATTAAATCAAGAATAGTTAATGAAATAGGACTTGTTTTCTTTTCCTTTCTGGTTGTTATTTTTATTTTTAATATGAACAGAGACTTCCTTAAGAGAAGCAAGGTAGAAGAATTTCTGTATACAATCAAAATTAACCTTATTTTTCTTGCAGTTGCATCTGTTGCCATGTTTATCGGCAACAGCAAGGAAACTTCAAGAGGAGCATACCTTATTGCGGTAGCATTTAATGCTGTATTTATGTATATCTTTCATATTATATATAAATCCTACCTCATTAATGTATATGCCAAGAAAAAGAAAAATACACAGTTATTTATAATTACCATCTCTGACCGGGCGGAAAAGACAGTCAGGAGGTTAATAGATAATCCGGACTGGCCTAACAGAATACATTCAATAGCTGTAATAGATGCGGATATGGTGGGACAGGAAATATGCGGTATTCCTGTAAGCTCCGATGCTTATACAATGATGGACTATGTCAGGACAGAATTTATAGATGAAGTTTTTATTGACGTACCATATCATACAGGGAAGTCTACCCGTAAATATGTAATGGATTTTGAAAATATGGGAGTTGTAGTCCACCTTAATATTGATAAACTTGAAGAATTTGAGGATTTTAATAAGTCCCTTTCAATGTTAGGCGATATACCGGTGGTTACATTTGCCAACAATTTCTATGATGTTAATAAGCTTATGATTAAGAGGCTTATGGATATAATAGGTTCAATCGTGGGTCTTGCGATTACTGCGGTTGTGACCGTGTTCCTTGCACCTGCGATTCTCATTGAGTCAAGGGGGCCGCTTATTTTCAAACAGAAAAGAGTAGGAAAGAACGGAAGGTTTTTTTATGTATATAAATTCCGGTCAATGTACAAAGACGCAGAGGAACGTAAGAAAGCTCTGATGGAGAAAAATGAGATGAAGGGTCTTATGTTTAAAATGACAGATGATCCAAGAATTACTAAAGTCGGTAAATTTATCAGAAAAACGAGTCTTGACGAACTGCCTCAGTTCTTTAACATATTAAAGGGTGACATGAGCCTTGTAGGAACAAGACCGCCAACCGTAGATGAATTTAAGATGTACGAGAGTTACCACAAGAGAAGACTCAGCATGAAGCCGGGTCTTACGGGAATGTGGCAGGTCAGCGGGCGCAGCGATATAGAAGATTTTGAAGAAGTCGTGAGACTTGATTTAGAATATATTGATAACTGGAGCATAGGCCTTGATATCAAAATTATTCTTAAAACAATCGCTGTAATTTTCAAACATAAAGGAGCCAGATAAAGGGAGGCTGTTATGAAGGTCGTTATTTTAGCAGGCGGTTTCGGAACAAGAATTTCCGAGGAATCGCAGTATAAACCAAAGCCAATGGTTGAGATAGGCGGGATGCCGATTCTCTGGCATATTATGAAAACATACTCGCACTACGGATTTAATGAGTTTATTATATGTGCCGGATATAAACAGCATATAATTAAAGAATGGTTTGCTAATTATTTTATCCATACATCGGATATAACTTTTGATTTCAATGATGGCGGGAAAATGATTGTACATGACAGAAGGCAGGAGCCATGGAAGGTTACTATAATAGATACAGGACTGAATACCATGACAGGCGGACGTGTAAAACGCATCAAGCCTTATATAGACAATGAGAGATTTTTTGTTACATACGGGGACGGCGTTTCAGATGTAAATTTTGTAAAAGAGCTTGAATTTCATAAAAGTCATGGTAAAATGGTAACCGTTTCAGCATATAATGCAGGACAGCGTTTCGGGGTCCTTGACATTGATAATGATGGAAATGTAAGACAGTTCAGGGAAAAGATCCAAGGCGACGCCAGTCCCATCAATATCGGTTATATGATATGTGAACCTGAATTTATCGATCTTATAGACGGTGACGATACGGTGCTTGAAAAAACACCTATGCAGAAAGCAGCAGCAATGAATGAAATTATGGCATACAGACACGAAGGTTTCTGGAAGTGTATGGATACCGTCAGGGAAAAACAACAGCTTGAAAAATTATGGAGTGAAGGCAACGCTCCGTGGAAGACATGGGAGAACTAGAGTTGAAAAGTGTAATTATTACCGGTGCAGACGGTTTTGTAGGCAGTTACACAACCGAATATTTTCTTAGTCAGGGAATAGAGGTCCTGGCATTGGGTAGAAAAGCAGCTCCTGTCAGACTGAAACATCACGACAAAATGGTATACAGACAGTGCGATATTACGGACAGAAGTAATATAATCAAGGCAGCAGCCGAAAAAAAATACGATGCTTTTATTCATTTTGCATGGGATGGGGCAGCAGATAAGCGTAAAGATTATAACGTACAGATGAAAAATGCCATTGACACGGTAGAGTGTCTTAAAGCAGCTAAAGAAATTGGCTGCGATAGATTCGTCGGTGCGGGAAGCATAATGGAATACGAAGTGGAAGCGGCAATCCACACTGACGGAACAAGACCGGGAATGGCATATATTTATGGAATAGGCAAGCACACGGCACATTGTCTATGCAAGCCCGTTGCGGCAGAACTCGGCATAGATTTTATATGGCCGATGATAACAAATGCATACGGTCCCGGAGAATTTACAGACAGATTTGTTAATTCAACTCTGAAAAAAATAATACGAAAAGAAGATTTACAGTTTACCGCGGCAACGCAGAACTATGATTTTGTATATGTAAAAGATGTAGCCAGAGCATTTTATCTTATTACTACGAAAGGCAGACCGTTTTCCGAATATATGATAGGAAGCGGTAATGCAAGACCTTTGAAAGAATTTATTATTGAGATGAAAGAAAATCTGGCAAAGGATGCAACACTTTGCTTCGGAGATATCCCATTTACGGGAACTGATATGCCATTGGAAGTTTTTAGCATAAAAAGACTTAAAGAGGATTGTGGATTCATTCCGGAAACAGATTTTGCAACAGGGACAGCAATTACAATGGAGTGGCTTAAGGAGCAGCAATGATACAGAAATTTGAATTTGAGGAATTACCTTTAAAAGGTTCATATAAAATAACACCCTTTTTGGCAACAGATGAAAGAGGCGGACTTTTAAAAGATTATAATGTTGACATATTCAACAGTAATGGTATAAAACATAATTTAAAAGAAACGTTTTATACAATTACCAGAAAAGGCGTGATAAGGGCATTACATTTCCAACTTATCAAGCCACAGGCAAAGCTTATAAGGTGTATATCGGGTCATGTATACGCAGTTATATGTGATTTGAGAAAGGAATCTCCTACATATAAGAAATGGCTTCCGTTTCATCTTACCGGAGATAATATGACCATGCTTTATGTTCCGGGAGAATTCGGACTGGGATATTTCGTAATAGAAGATGCAGTAGTCAGCTATAAGTGTGATGAAGTGTTTTATGGCGAAGGTGACAGCGGAATAATGTGGAACGATAAGGACCTTGCCATAGAATGGCCTATAGAGCTTATAGAAGGGGTAACATCAGAAGATGACCTGATTATAAGTGACAAAGACAGTAATCTTATGAGTTTTAAAGAATATGATGAAAGGTATTAATTTCCCGGAGGAAAGTTTATGAGTACAGAGACGAAAAAAGAAAAAAAATTACGAAATTATAAAATAAAAAAAGCTTTATTGATTTCGGGTATTGCATTGTTAGCAGTACAGCTTGTAGCGACAGTTGTTTTTATGGTAATATTGTCAAAAGTCAGGATTGTTCCCAAAGACTATGTGATAATGATAGATGTACTTCTGGTGCTTATACTCACGGTCGTAACGATAACCCAGAGGTGGGTACTGCCGGGAATTATAACAAAGATTATATCACTTCTTTTATCCGTCGTGCTTATTGTGGGTTCTGTGTATCTTAATGCAACTTACGGAGCATTTAAAAAAGCTACCGATATTAATTATACCACCACAAGTCTTAATGTATATGTCAGGGCAGACAGCAAATACGAGAAACTTGAAGATGTTAAATCAGAAGAATTCGGTATAATGAAGTCATTAGACAGGGAAAATACCGATGAAGTAGTTAATAAGATACAGACAGAAATCGATACCACCGTTAAGACAAAGGAATATGACGATGTACAGTCACTTGTGAAAGCTTTATATGATAAAGAGGTTAATGTAATTATCCTTGGCACAAGCCACCTTGGAATACTTGATTCACTTGATGAATTCAAGGATTTTAAGACATTTACAAAGGTGATTGCATCGTATGAAATGAAAAAAGATATAAAAAATGATGACAAAAAAGATGATGATTATCTGAATTCGGATAACGTGGTTACACTATACCTGAGCGGAATTGACGTTGACGGACCTCCAACTGAGAATCGTAACAGTGATGTAAATATCATTATGACTCTTAACACCAGTACAGGACAGATACTTCTCCTTAACACACCTAGAGATTATTATGTGCCTACAAGTGTATCAAACGGAGAACCAGATAAACTTACCCATGCAGGATGTTATGGTATTGACTGTTCTGTTGAGACACTTGAGATGCTTTACGGAATAAATATCGATTACTATATCAAGCTTAATTTTACAGGATTTAAGAGCATAATCGATTCACTTCATGGAGTAGACGTATATTCTGAATTTGAATTTACATCCCAGAATGTCAAGGGTTACCATTTTGTACAGGGCTATAACCACATGGACGGAGAAGCAGCACTTGTATTTTCAAGAGAAAGATATTCTTTCCCAACAGGTGATAACCAGAGAGGTAAGAACCAGATGGCGGTAGTTAATGCTGTTGTTAAGAAACTTGCTTCTTCTGAATTGCTGAAGAACTACACAGAGGTACTTGATTCAATTTCATCAAGTATGGTAACCGATATGTCAATGGATGAGATTGCCAGACTTGTGGATATCCAGCTCAAGAAAAATATCTCATGGGATATTGTACAGTTTGCGGTAACCGGTTCCAACGGAAACCTTCCATGTTATTCGCTTAAGAGCCCTAACTATGTAATGATTCCTGATGATGCTGTTGTCGGACAGGCAAAAACATACCTTAAAAAGATTCATGATAACGAAAGAGTAGTAATAGAATAGGACAAAATATGTACCAGAAGAAGCAATATATCCAGAACGTTATTTTGTTGTTTACAGATATGCTCGCAGTAATATGCAGTTATTTTATGGCAGCATTTTTCTGGACAGGTTTTATAAGAAAATTAGATGTAATGAAATTTGCCGAGACAAAGGAACGTTTCGGCATGGTTCTTATTGCTTTCGCAGTAGTTTATATGGTTTTTAATACCAACAGAAAATTCATCGAAAGAAAGATATTCGAGGAATTTGTACAGTGTATTAAGCTTAATATATTATTTGCTGCGGCATACGCAATAATGCTGTTTATCGGTGACAGTTTTGATACCGCGTCAAGAGGTGTTTACATCTGTACAGTTGTATTTAACATATTTCTGATGTTTTTCTTCAGAATACTTGTAAGAATATACCTTGTAAAAATATATAAGAACCACAAGAAAACAAGCCAGCTTTTTATCATTACAACCTCGGGCAATATAGAGAATGTGATTGATAATATGAAAAGGAATGTTGAGTGGACAAACAGGATAAGCGGTATGGCTGTGATGGATAAGAATTTTACCGGCAGGGTGTATCATAATATTCCTGTAGTTGCAGGGTGTGATGATGTTCTGACATATATAAAAGGGCAGATTATAGATGAAGTTTTTATAGAGACAGATGAGATATCCAATAAAGAATTAAGCAAACTTGTTATGGAACTTGAAAATATGGGAACAATGGTGCATTTAAGTTTCCATGCCTTGGACAGCTTCAATGACTTTAATAAGAGTCTTTCAATGCTGGGAGATATTCCGGTTCTTACATTCGCCAATAATTTTTATAATCCCTGGAGTCTGGCGGTCAAACGACTGATAGACATTATAGGTTCTCTTGTGGGTATAGCAATAACACTGATTGTAAGTATTTTTGTGGCACCTGCCATCTTAATCGAGTCAAGAGGGCCACTTATTTTCAAACAGAGAAGAGTAGGAAAAAACGGACGTTTTTTCTATGTATATAAATTCCGTTCAATGTATAAGGATGCAGAAGAACGGAAAAAAGCACTTATGGAGCAGAATGAGATGAAGGGTCTTATGTTTAAGATGACTGACGACCCAAGAATTACCAAAGTAGGTAAATTTATCCGTAAGACAAGCATAGATGAGCTTCCCCAGTTTTTTAACGTATTAAAAGGCGATATGAGCCTTGTGGGAACAAGACCTCCTACCGTGGATGAATTCAGGCAGTACGAGGGTTATCATAAAAGGAGACTCAGTATGAAACCGGGAATGACCGGAATGTGGCAGGTCAGTGGAAGAAGCGACATAGAAGATTTTGAAGAAGTAGTTAAGCTGGATCTTGAGTATATAGATAACTGGAGCATAGGACTGGATTTTAAAATCCTGTTTAAGACAATCGCTGTGGTATTTCACCATGGAGGAGCAAAATAAAATTATTGTGAGGTCTTTATGAATTATAATGAAGCATTTGATACTTTAAAAAAATACGGTCAGGAACATGTACTTGATTATTATGATGAACTTGATGACAGCGACAGGAAGGAACTGTTAAGGCAGATAAGCATGACGGATTTTGAATTTGCAAAAGCCGGACACGATAATAGAAAAGCCGAAAAAAGGGGCATTATTACACCAATAAGTGTTACAACCGTGGATGAGATAAATTCTTCAAAAGAACATTATATGGCTGTAGGTAAGGACACTATTGCAAAAGGAAAAGTGGGTGCTGTCCTTTTAGCGGGAGGAATGGGTACACGACTCGGTTCCGATAAGCCAAAAGGTGTTTTTGACATAGGAATTACCAGACACGTATATATTTTTGAACGACTGATAGAGAATCTCATGGATGTGGTTAATGAAACAGGTTCGTATATACATCTGTTTGTGATGACAAGTGAAAAAAACAACACAGATACAATTGAATTTTTTAAAGAAAAAAATTACTTTGGATATCCTTGCGATTATATCCATTTCTTTGTACAGGACATGGCACCTGCCAGCGATTACGAGGGCAGATTCCTTATGGAATCAAAGTCGAGAATAGCAACATCTCCTAATGGAAACGGCGGCTGGTATTTGTCCCTTAAGAAAGCAGGATATGATAAAATTATTGCCGGAGCCGGAATAGAATGGCTTAATGTTTTTGCGGTTGATAATGTTTTACAACGTATTGCAGACCCATGTTTTGTGGGTGCAACAATATCCAATAATTGTGTATGTGGTTCAAAAGTAATAAGAAAAGTCAATAAAGACGAAAAAGTAGGCGTGCTCTGTCTTGAGGATAATCATCCGTCAATAGTTGAATATTATGAATTAACAGACGAAATGAAAAATGCGGTAAACGAAAAGGGCGAGCCGGCATATAATTTCGGAGTGATTCTTAATTACCTTTTTAAGACGGAGGAACTTGACAGAATTGCAGCCATGAAGCTTCCGCCACATGTGGTTGAAAAGAAGATTGCGTGTATAGATGCGGACGGTAACGAGGTTAATCCCGAAGAACCAAACGGTTACAAGTATGAAACACTTATTCTCGATATGATTAAGCTGCTTGATTCGTGTCTGGCGTATGAAGTAGTGAGGGAAAAAGAATTTGCACCTATTAAGAATAAAACCGGAGTGGATTCGGTTGAAAGTGCAAGAGAACTTCTTAAGAAAAACGGAATTGAATTATAATTTAACGGGCTGTCTTTCATGTTGATTCAAGACAGCCCTTATTATTTATGATTTGTTTTTACAAAGATATTTTTCCTTAGTGGCCATGCCGCCCCTGATATGACGTTCGGATTTATTAATATCCAGTACCTTTCTGGCTTCAGAGGCAAGGGAGGGATTGATATAATTTATGCGGCATGAAACATCCTTATGTATTGTACTTTTGCTGATACCAAACATTTTAGCAGTCTGCCTTACGGTTGCGTTGTTGTCAACAATATACTGGGCTACTTTAACAGCTCTTTCTTCAATATATCCTTTCATCAATTCTCCGTTATTTTATTTTGTACATTCTATTTGATATTATTATAAAAAAGAACCATTGTTTGTACTTTTCATAAAAATAAATATGAGTTATAATGAAAGATATTATCACGCCAGAGGGAATGAAATGGGAAGAAAATCAATAAAAGAGAATAAGACAAGGTTTCAATTAAGCAGGGAAAATGCCGGATTTACGAGGGAGGAAGCTGCTGCGACATTGGAATTTATATCAGCAGACAGAATCGAGAAAATAGAAAATGAAAAGACTTTTCCACGCCCTGAGGAAGTTATTGCAATGTCAGAGAGTTATAATGATATAACGCTTTGCAATTATTATTGTACCCATTGCTGCGATATCGGACAGAAATATATGCCTGAAATCAAGACAAAGGAACTTTCACAGATTACTCTTGAGATGCTTGCAACACTTAATATTCTTACGAAGCAGAAAGACAGGCTCATTGAGATAACTGTGGACGGACATATATCCGAAGATGAAAAGATTGATTTTTTGAATATACGGAATAATCTCGACGATATGTCGCTTGCTATTGAGTCATTAAAATTATGGATAAGAAATACAATAGACTAATATATTTATTTTTGAGGTGTTATATATGGCTGGTACAGGCAATTCAACCAAAAAATCCCTGAATGTTATTATTGTCGGGTGCGGTAAAGTAGGTTCTACACTTGTTGAACAGTTACGTCACGAGGGCAATGATGTTACGATAATTGATAAAAACAGTGAAAAAGTACAGACACTTGCTAATACATATGATGTGATGGGCGTTATCGGAAACGGAGCCAGCTTCAGCACACAGCTTGAAGCCGGAATCAATAAGGCCGATCTTTTTATTGCGGTTACCGATTCGGATGAACTTAATCTTTTATGCTGCACGGTAGCTAAGAGAGTAGGCAATCCTGCTGCGATAGCAAGGGTACATGACCCTGATTACAGCAAGGACACCGCATATCTCAGGGATAAGCTTGGACTTACCCTTATTATTAATCCTGAATATGAAGCAGCCAAGGAAATATCAAGAATACTTTTTCTGCCATCCGCACTTGAAATTAACTCTTTTGCACACGGACAGGCAGAGATGATAAAGCTCAAAATTGAATCCGGCAATCCTCTTGACGGAATGGCAATCATGAATATTAACACACTCGCCAAGGAAGTGCTTATATGTGCAGTTGAAAGAGATGGAGAGATAATTATCCCATCAGGTAATTTTGTTTTAAAGGCTGGAGATAAGATTTCTTTTGTGGCACAACGTTCAAGGGCATTACCATTTCTTAAGAACATAGGAATACTTACAGGAAAGGTTAAGAATACAATGATAGTCGGTGGTGGTAAAGTAAGTTATTATCTTGCCGACCAGCTTATAAAGAGAGGAATCTCAGTTAAGATAATTGAGAAGAACAAAGCCAGATGTGAACAGCTTAGTGTACTTCTTCCTAAGGCCGTTATAATTAACGGGGACGGAACGGACGAGGACACTCTTAATGAAGAGGGACTTGGTATGGCAGCTTCTTTTGTACCTCTTACGGGGATAGATGAAGAAAATATCCTCCTTACGCTTCATGCAAGAAAGCACAGTAATGCCAAGGTTGTAACGGAAATCAACCGTTCTTCTTTTAAGGATGTAATTAATTCCCTTGATTTGGGAAGTGTGGTATATCCAAGATATATTACCTCTGAAGCTATTATTGCTTATGCAAGAGCAAAAAAGGATTCGGTGGGAAGCAACATCGAGACTTTATATCATTTGTTTGGTTCAAGGGCAGAGGCAATAGAATTTAGCATTAAGGAATCATCTGAAGTTACGGGCATTCCGATTAAGGATTTATGCCTGCATAAGAATCTTTTGTTATGTTTCATTAACAGAAACGGCAGGATAATTATTCCTACAGGTAATGACACAATTGAAGTCGGTGATACCGTAATGGTAATGACCACACATTCGGGATTTAATGATATTCAGGATATATTGAGGAAGTAATGAAATGAATAGTTCGATAATACGATATATTTTAGGATCCGTTTTAAAATTAGAAGGGGCACTTATGGCTCTGCCATGCCTTGTTTCCGTTATTTACAAAGAGAAAGAAGGCCTTTCTTATCTGGCAGTGGCACTGGGATGCCTTGCATTTGGTTTTTTGCTTACATTCAAAAAACCGAAGGATACGGTGTTTTATTTAAAAGAAGGATGCGTTTCCACAGCACTTAGCTGGATTATGCTCAGTATTTTCGGATGTATACCATTTGTGCTTACAAAGGAAATACCGTCATTTACCAATGCTCTTTTTGAGACAATATCCGGATTCACCACAACCGGAGCAACCATACTTGACGATGTGGAATCGTTATCCCATACGTCGATGTTCTGGAGAAGCTTTACCCACTGGATAGGTGGTATGGGTGTTCTTGTATTCCTGCTGGCAGTTGTACCGCTTAGCGGCGGCTCTAATGTAAATCTGATGAGGGCAGAAAGCCCGGGACCGAGTTTTGGAAAGCTTGTTCCTAAGCTGAAAACAACAGCCAGACTTTTATACCTTATATATTTCGGACTTACTATTATACAGATTATATTGCTTATCTGCGGAAGAATGCCTGTATTTGATGCCATAACTACGAGTTTCGGTACTGCAGGTACCGGTGGATTCGGTATCAAAAATGACAGTATAGCGGGATATTCACTTTATATAAAATGGGTTGTTACAATCTTTATGATACTCTTCGGGGTTAATTTTAACGCATATTATCTTATACTTTATAAGAAATTCAAAAGTGCGTTTGCTATGGAGGAGGTAAAGGCCTATCTTATAATAATTATTGTTTCCGTTGTATGTATCTTTTTTAACATACTTAAGATGTCAACAAGTGCCGTAAATGCCATTACGGATTCAGCATTCCAGGTTGCTTCAATTATTACAACTACAGGTTTTTCTACCACTGATTTTAATCTGTGGCCCGAGGCATCCAAAACCATACTTGTCATATTAATGTTTATCGGTGCCTGTGCGGGAAGCACGGGTGGAGGTATTAAAGTATCAAGATTAGTTATTCTTATTAAGTCATTGGGAAAGGAAACTGATTCATATATCCATCCTAAAATAATCAAGAAGATTAAAATGGATGGGAAGCCCGTAGAACACGAGGTTGTGCGTTCTGTTAATGTATATTTTCTGACATTTATAATTATTTTTACGGTTTCAGTTTTACTTGTTTCACTGGAAAATAAGGATTTTACAACCAATTTTACAGCGGTTGCGGCTACAATCAATAATGTAGGACCGGGACTTTCAAAAGTCGGACCCATCTGCAATTTCGGAGGCTTTTCCGCACTAAGCAAATACGTTATGATGTTCGATATGCTGGCGGGAAGACTGGAACTTTTTCCACTGCTGATATTATTCCATCCTGCAATCATAAGAGAAATATTCAGTGGAAAAAGAAAAAGCAGGGTATAGCATAAATTATTTTTAAAAACCTGCCGATATATTATAAGAAATAATTATAAATAAATTTTAAAAATCCTCTTTTATTATTTTGATTAATTGTTTATAATACTATAGAATATGTTTTTTATTACATTCTATTCTATAGAAAAAAGCGAAAGGGGATCTACAATGATCAGTACAGATATTGGAATCGATTTAGGTACAGCCAGCATCCTTGTTTATATTAAGGGCAAAGGTGTTGTTTTGAAGGAGCCGTCAGTGGTTGCTTTTGATAGAGATACGAATAAAATTAAGGCAATCGGAGAAGAAGCAAGGCTTATGCTTGGAAGAACTCCGGGCAATATTGTTGCCGTAAGACCTTTGAGACAGGGTGTTATTTCGGATTATACGGTAACAGAGAAGATGCTTAAGTATTTTATACAGAAAGCACTCGGTAAGAAAATTCTTAAAAAACCCCGTATAAGTGTGTGTGTTCCCAGCGGAGTTACCGAGGTTGAGAAGAAAGCAGTAGAAGATGCGACTTATCAGGCAGGTGCAAGAGAGGTTGCAATTATTGAAGAACCGATAGCGGCAGCAATCGGTGCAGGCATAGATATATCAAGACCATGTGGTAACATGATAGTTGATATTGGCGGCGGTACAACGGATATTGCGGTTATTTCACTTGGAGGAACCGTAGTAAGTACCTCAATTAAAATCGCCGGAGATGATTTTGATGAAGCAATTATAAGATATATGCGTAAGAAGCATAATCTTCTTATCGGTGAAAGAACTGCTGAGGATATTAAGATTAAGATAGGAAGTGCTTATCCTAGTGCTGAAGCAGTGTCTATGGATATCAGAGGACGTAATCTTGTGACAGGTCTTCCTAAGACAGTTACGGTTACATCTACAGAAACGGAAGAAGCACTTAAGGAAGCTACAGCACAGATAGTTGAAGCTATCCATAGTGTTCTTGAAAAAACACCGCCTGAACTGGCAGCAGATATAGCTGACAGAGGAATAGTCCTCACAGGTGGCGGAAGCCTTTTACAGGGACTTGAGGAACTCATTGAAGAGAAGACAGGTATCAATACAATGACAGCGGAAGATCCTATGACCGCAGTTGCTATAGGTACCGGAAAATTTATTGAATTCCTTGCCGGTGAAAGATAAACATAAATTATAAGGAGTTTTGCAGAATATGGTAAGAGCGTTATACACAGGTGCCACGGGCATGGTTAATGAGATGAAAAGACTTGATGTGGTCAGCAATAATTTAGCTAACTCTGCAACAACAGCCTATAAGAAGGAAGGCGCAACATCGCAGGCATTTAAGGATATGTTAGCTATCAAGATTAATGATGAGACAGACAGCTACATTGACAGACCTATCGGATATATGAGCCTTGGAGTAAAGATTGGTGAGACATATACCGACTATTCAACAGGCAATTTAAGAGAGACAGGCAATACCTACGATCTGGCATTAAGCGGGAATGGATTCTTTGCGATTTCATACGCTGATAAGAACGGAACTGAATCTGTAAGATATACAAGGGACGGTAGTTTTACCGTTAACTCTGAAGGGATTCTTATGACCAAGGATGGCGATTTCGTTTTAGGGGATGATGGTGGTCTTATTACAATTCCTGTCGGAACGGAAGTTTCGATTAACGAATCGGGAATAATTGAAGCAGATGGCGAAGAAGTAGCCAGACTTCAGATTACCGATTTTGAAGACTATGATTATCTGAAAAAATTTGGCGAGAATATGTATACAGCCATCGATGGCGCAACAACTAAAGCTGCACAGGGCAAAGTGTATCAGGGATACCTTGAAAGCTCTAATGTTAATGTGGTTTCCGAAATGGTTAATATGATTACCATTGCAAGGGACTACGAGAGCAGCCAGAAAGTTATACAGTCCATCGATTCAACCCTTGAAAGAGCTGTTAATCTGGGACAGTTATAAGGAGGTAAAGATAGCTTATGATGAGAGCACTTTATACTGCAGCATCAGGAATGATTGCACAGCAGACTAATGTAGATGTAATTTCCAATAATCTTGCTAACGTTAATTCCACAGGATACAAGGCATCTACAGCAGAATTTAAATCGTTATTGTATCAGACATTACAGAGCCGTTCCACAAGCGCTAACGGTGATGATAAACCTATTCCTGCACAGGTGGGAACAGGAGCAAGAACAGCAGCAATAACAACACATTTCAGCCAGGGTTCACTTATTGATTCCACAAGTACATTTGCCTTTGGACTTGAGGGCGACGGACTTTTCGGACTTATGAATCCGGATGGCGAGATAGTATATACAAGAAATGGCGATTTTACAGTCGGAAAGACCAATGACGGCGGTTTTATGATATGTTCGTCAGATGGATATCCTGTTGTGGATTCAGATGGTAATCCGATACAGTTCTCTGGCGAATATGATGTTTCCAACCTTGTTATTACATCAGATGGTTCGTTTTATTACAGGGTTATTGAAGAACAGCCTGATGAAAATGGCAATATGCACAAGACCGAACGCCTTGATGATCTTGAGACCAGAATGGGTGTGTTCCAGTTTACCAACCCATCAGGACTTGACAGCATAGGAAGTTCTCTTTATAAAGAGACCGAGGCTTCAGGTATTGCAATGGAGGAAGGAACTTACACAGAACTTAAGAGAACCAAGGTATGTCAGGGAAGACTTGAGGCATCCAATGTACAGGTTGCAGATGAGATGGTTAATCTCATTGTGGCACAGAGGGCTTACGAAATGAATTCAAAAGCAATACAGGCAGCAGATGACATGTTAGGACAGGCTAACCAGCTTAAGAGGTAATGAGATATGAGTGATATTACAGGCTTGACAGGGTACACACAGGCCACATCCTATGATACATATAACAAATCCATTTCAGAGCTTAAGAATAATCTTAATAATACTGATTATTCCAATGCCAGTGATGAGGAGCTGATGGAGGCTTGTAAGACTTTTGAAAGCTATTTCATAGAACAGGCATTTAAAGGAATGGAAAAGATGATTCCAAAGTCCGAAGATTCAATACTTTCCAATGATTATGTTGAGATGTTTAAAGATACTTTGTATCAGGAGTATGCGGACTCTGCCACAGAACGCGGTGATGGCATCGGAATAGCAAAGATGCTTTACGAACAGATGAAAAGAAATTATAATAATGATTAATATAACAAAGACCATAGGATTTCCTGTGGTCTTTTTGGCTAAGGAATAAGATAGACAGATGGAAGAACTTAAGGGTTATGTTGAAAAAATAATATATACCAATGAGGAGAACGGTCATACGATACTGGAAGTGGAACTTTCCAATGATGAAGTGAAAAGACTTAAGGATAATTGTGAAGAATATGCCGATGAGATATATAATTCCATGGTCTGTGTGGGAATACTTAATCTTGTCCACACCGGCTCATATGTAGTTTTCAAGGGAGATTTTTCTCTTCATCCAAGTTACGGAGTCCAGTTTAAGGCGGTCTCATTTGAAGAAACGGAAGCAGAAGATGAGGTGTCTATAGAGAGGTATCTGGCTTCCGGTGCAATTAAAGGAATAGGCGCCGGACTTGCAGCAAGGATTGTTAAAAAATTCAAGATGGATACTTTCAGGATTATGGAAGAGGAACCGGAAAGGCTTTCAGAAGTAAAGGGAATAAGTGATAGAATTGCAATGGAAATTGCCGACCAGGTAGTTGAGAAAAGGGATATGCGTAAGGCTATGATATATCTCTCAGGTGTGGGCATAGGAATGAATCTCGCCGTAAAAATATACAAAACCTACGGTAATGATATGTATAAGATTCTCAAGGAAAACCCTTATAAAATAGCGGATGATATTGATGGGGTAGGCTTTAAAATAGCGGATGATATTGCTAAAGACTTAGGAATGGAGCCTGACTCACCCTACAGAATCAAAAGCGGGATCCTGTATACTCTGTCACAGGCTGTAGCAGCGGGACATGCCTATCTTCCACTTAATCTTTTGATGGAGAGAACAAAGAACATCCTGCAGGCAGAGATAGAAGAGGACGAAGACCTCATAATGGATCTTATAATTGCCAAAAAGATAGTTGTTAAAAAAGTAAATGATGAAAGCGTTGTATATCCTTCCTCAATGTATAATACGGAAGTGTCGGTAGCAGCAGCGCTTACGGACCTTAACCGTAAATATCCTGTTGATGAGAAGACAATAGAAAAAATACTGTCCTCTATCGAATACCGTGAAAAAATCGAGCTTGATGATTACCAGAGAGAAGCCGTAAAAGAAGCAGCGGAATCGGGACTATTGATTATTACCGGTGGACCGGGAACAGGTAAGACCACAACGATTAATACCATTATCAAGTATTTTGAAGAAAAAGGCAGCGAAATTCTTCTTGCAGCACCTACCGGCAGGGCAGCTAAGAGAATGACGGAGGCAACAGGACATGAAGCAAAGACTATTCACAGGTTGTTAGAACTTTCCGGAATGCCGTCAGATGAAAGCACAGGCGTTAATTTTGAACGTAATGAAGATAATCCGTTAGAAGCGGATGTGGTTATAATAGATGAAATGTCGATGGTAGACATTTTTCTTATGAACAGCCTTCTAAAAGCTGTGGTCAAACCAACAAGACTTATTCTTGTGGGGGATGCCGACCAGCTTCCGTCCGTAGGACCGGGAGCGGTGTTAAAAGATATAATTAAGGCTGATGTATTTAACGTGGTAAGGCTTGTTAAGATTTTCAGACAGGAAGAGGCGGGCGATATTGTCATTAATGCCCATAAAATTAATCAGGGAATACCTGTGGCAGTAAGCACAAGAAGCAAAGATTTTCCTTTTATCACAAGAAAAGATGCACAATCTGTTATCAATGCCATGATTACCCTTGTAAAAGACAAACTTCCTGCATACACGGATTGCAAAACAGAAGAAGTTCAGGTCCTGACCCCTACAAGAAAAGGAAGGCTGGGTGCTGTTAATCTTAATACGGTATTGCAGCAATACCTTAATCCTGCGTCAGACGGTAAAGTCGAAAAAGAAATCTCCGGTGTGATTTACCGTGAAGGCGATAAGGTGATGCAGATAAAAAATAACTACAAAATAGGCTGGGAGATTCGTGGATATCACGGAATACCTGTGGAAACGGGACTGGGCGTTTTTAACGGGGATATGGGTATCATTGATAATATTAATCTTTACCTTAATAAGATGACAGTGCGTTTTGATGATAACAAATATGTAGAGTATTCCTTTAAAGAGACGGACGAGATAGAGCATGCCTACGCTGTAACGGTACATAAATCACAGGGAAGCGAATATCCCGCTGTGGTTATGCCGGTGCTTGACGGACCAAGGCTTTTAATGAACCGTAATATTTTGTACACAGCAGTGACAAGGGCCAAGAAGTGTATATGTATTGTAGGAGATGAAAATGTATTTTATAATATGATTGAAAATGTTAATGAACAGAAAAGATTTACAACTCTGGATGTAAGAATTAAGGAGGCGTTCACATAGAAATATTAAAAAAGATAAACAGCATTCTTTTTCCGGACAGGTGCCCTGTGTGCGGCAATATACTTTTTGACGGAAATAGCATTGTAACACCGGATATATGTCCAGGGTGCCGCAGCAAAATCACATATATAAAGCAGCCGGTATGCTATAGGTGCGGAAAACAGCTTGAGGATGATGAACAGGAATATTGTCATGACTGTGTGGTTAAACAGCATAATTTTAAACGAGGAGTGGCGGCTTTTTCTTATTCACAAGGAATGAAAAAGTCCATGTATGCTTTTAAATACAACAACAGAAGGGAATATGCGAAGTATTATGCCTCCGTAATAGCGAAGGAATTTAAAGATGTAATCTTTTCATGGAATTGTGAGGTACTCGTGCCTGTGCCGCTGCACCGCAGTAAATTAATAAAGCGGGGCTATAATCAGGCTGAGATTTTAGCAAAAAGACTTAGTGAACAGCTTTTGATACCAATGGATAACAAAATTCTTATCCGTACAAGGAATACGGCACCTTTAAAAGAACTTAATGAAAAAGAAAGGATAACAAATTTAAAAAGTGCTTTTCAAACTGATGAAATTAAACTAAAATATAAAAGAATAATACTTGTGGATGATATCTATACCACAGGTTCAACAATTGATGAATGTGCATGGACCCTGCTAAGAAATGGAGCTGAGGAAGTATATTTTATAACGGCATGTATCGGCAGGGGCTTTTGATACGATTGGAGGAATTACAATGGATGTAAAGAATTGCAGAGGATGTGGAAGATTATTTAATTACATAGGAGGAGGATATTTTTTGTGTCCTGCCTGTATGGAAGCACTAGATAAGAAATTCCAGGTGGTTAAGAAATATATACAGGATAATCCTAAAGCCACAATGACAGAGATTTCACAGGATAATGATGTTTCAATCAACCAGATTGAGAGATGGATTAGAGAGGAAAGACTTACATTTGCAGATGATTCTCCTATAGGAATCGAATGTGAAGGCTGTGGGGCAATGATTAAATCAGGAAGATACTGTCAGGCGTGCAAGGATAAATTACAGAAGACTCTGAGTGATGCTTATAAGACGGACAGAACAGAACCGGTCAGAAAGAACCTGAGGGATGGCAATAGAATGAGGTATCTTGACCAATAAATACAGACAGAAGGTGTGAAATATAATGATTGATAGCAGAAGTTTGCAGATTGCTATACTTTTATGGGGCAGCGTGCTGGAAGCTACGGCGTCTGTCTGCATGTTTTTTAACAGGAATTATGAGAAGAACAAAAGAAAATGGATGATATGCATGCAGTCATCGACGGCTATATTTCTTGCGGCAGATTCAGTTGCATTAGTATGCAGTGGAATGGCAGGAACCGCCGGTTATGTTATTGTTAAAATAAGCAATTTGATAGTATACATGTGTGTTATTGCTGTATTACTGTTCTTCCATAAGTACCTTTTTGAATACCTGAAGGACAGAAAAGCTGTTAATTATGATATACGCAGAAAGATTGTATATGCCCTTTGTATAGCGGAATTTATATTAGTGATCGTGTCACAGTTTACGGATTTATATTATTATGTAGACAGCCGTAATTTTTATAATAGAGGCAGTATGTACTGGCTTTCGACCTTAATACCCGCAGTTGGTATGCTTATTGATTTTTTCGTAATCATACAGTACAGGAAAATGATCGGGCCAAGGTTGTCCCTTGCCATGTGTTCATATATAATGATGCCTCTTGTCGCAGCACTAGTACAGTTATTTTTCCATAGAGTGCACTATGTGGATTTTTCAATCGGGGCGGCTATGTTCTTCATGCTGTTTGCATCGATTGAAGAGCAGAACATCAAAATGCGGAGACTTTTAGAAGAAAATATAAAGACAGAGGAACAGCTTGAGATATCCACAACTCTCAATAGGTGTATATCGGAACTTGTGGAAATAGGCGATATCCATGAATCCATATATAATCTGCTTGAGATTGTGAATGGTTATTTTAACGGAGACAGAAGTTATACATTTGATATTGATTACGATAAAAATGTGATTAATAATACGGATGAATATTTTGTAGAGGGAATAACTTCCCAGATTGACAACCTGCAGAATATACCAATCAGCGTGATTTCGGAATGGATGGTTAATTTTAAACAGAACAAACCATATTACGTTTCTAGTCTTAATCAGGAAAAAGGAACAGAATCCTATGATGTTCTTGACGCACAGGATATAGACAGGCTTCTCGCTGTGCCACTTATCAAGGATGATGTGGTTATTGGATTCCTTGGGGTTGATAATCCGAGAAAACATTGTGACGATGCTACTTTATTATCATCAATCCAGTATTTTATTACGGAAACGGTATATATGAAAAAACAGCAGGAGAATCTTGAATACCTGAGTTACAGGGATGTACTTACCGGAATGTATAACCGTAACAAATATATGGATGTGCTTGATGAATATAAGGAAAGAAAAATCAATGATGCGGGTGTGGCTTTTTTTGATCTGAATGGGCTTAAGATGATTAATGATAAGAAAGGCCACAAGGCAGGAGATACATATATTTGTCTTGCAGCAGGGACTTTTATTAAGAAATTTCCGGAAAATGCTTACCGCATAGGCGGTGACGAATTTGTCATCATTATGCCTGATGTAAATAAAGCTGTATTTGAGAGTGAAGTGCATAAACTTCAGGAAGAAATGCAGAAAAAAGGAGTAAGCATTTCAATGGGATATTTGTGGAGAAAATCGGTTGACGATGTGGTTGATATGCTGAATGAAGCTGATAGACTTATGTACGAAGCTAAAAAACTTTATTATCAAAGTAATAAAGCATGATATATGGACAGATGCCGTATGTGGGCATCTGTCTATTTTTTTAAAAAAAGGGTTAGGATTTTTCGATAATATCCGATAAATAGTATAGAACCCATATCTGAGGGTTAATAATCTGTTCACGGAAGGAGAGAGGATTATGAGAATTGACGCTTACAACCAGATTAGTCAGATATACCAGACAACAGAAAGACGTACTGTTGGAAAGAAAAATTCTGTATATGGAAGCGACAAGGTAGAGATTTCACAGTTTGGAAAGGATTACCGGGCTGCGAAACAGGCAGTAGCAGATGCACCGGATGTAAGAGCTGATAAAGTGGCAGACATAAAGGCAAAGATTGACAGTGGCAGCTATGAAGTAAGCAGTGAGGATTTCGCTGCAAAACTCGCAGAAAAATACGGAACAACATTATTTTAATTAACAGGAGAAAGAACAAGTGGCAAGCTTAATTGACAACCTGATTACAACATTGAATACAGAGAATGATGAATATGCAGCACTTCTTGATTTATCTATGGAGAAGACCGGTATAATCGTAAAAGGTGATGTTGACGCTCTTAATAATATTGTAGAGCGTGAACAGGAAGTCATTGAGCGGATAATTGTTCTTGAAAAAAAACGTGAAGAATGTACTAAGGACATTGCAACCGTTCTTAATAAGGACTACCGCAGACTTACACTTCCTTTACTGATTGAATATCTTAAAGGACAGGAGAGGGAAGCAAGACTTCTTTCGGAAGTACACGGCAGGCTTAAGAGCACAATGTCTCAGATGGTACAGATAAATGAACAGAATAAGGTTCTGTTACAGGAATCTCTTGATATGGTAGAGTTCGAGATGAACATTTTAAGAGGAATGAAACAGGCACCTTCAACTGCCAATTATTCAGGCAGTGAGTATGCGGACAATAATTACGGAGCAATGGGCTCCTTTGATGCAAAACAGTAACAGTTGACGGAGGAATATGATATGGGTATGGCAGGCTTATATGTTGGTTTATCCGGGCTGCAGACAAGCAGCAACTCGCTTAATACAACAGCCAACAACCTTGCAAATGTTAATACAAGCGGATATGTCAGACAACAGGTAGTAAACGGAGACAAATCATATAATTTCGTAGGAACTACTGCTGCAACAACTACAGGGCAGAAAGGTCTTGGTGTTTCTATTGCCAAGATTAATCATGTCAGGGATATGTTTCTTGACGCCGCATATCGTAAGGAATATGGCAGACAGGGCTTTTATGATAAATTATACGATTCGGTTCTTGAGATAGAGACACAGATGGGCGAGACCGATTATATTACGGGAATCGGATTTCAGAAAAATATAAGTGATTTTCTTCAATCAATTAATGAAGTGGCTAAGACACCGGGCGATAATACCGCCAGATCGGCACTTGTACAGAGTGCGGTACAGTTTATTGACAGTGCACAGACTATTTACAAGGGTCTGGTAAATTACCAGAGCAACCTTAATGCAGAAATTAAGACAACAGTCAGCAGAATTAATGAGATAGGCAGTCAGTTAGTAACTTTAAACAGAAATATATCAAAGATTGAGACCGGCGGTTATGAGACGGCTTCTAATTTAAGAGACCAGAGAGATATGCTGCTTGATGAACTAAGTTCTTACTGCAAAATAACATATAACGAAGGCGATAATGGCTCGGTTGAAGTATATATAGAGGGCAATAAATTTGCAGATGAAATGTCATATAACAGTCTTCAATGCAAGGCATTTCAGGGAACAGACCTTGTGGACATAGTATGGCCGGCATTTAATGAGGAATCCTTATATTCCTATAGTGAAGTTATTGCGACATCCAAAAATACGGATATTGGTGGACTGAAAGGATTATTCATTGCAAGAGGTGCATCAACACCTACATATGAACATGCAGATATGAAAGAACCTGTTCCGGACGATTACATTACGGCACAGTATCCTGATGGAACCGGTAATCCTGAGTATCTTAGACGTAAGAATGAATATGATTTGTATACACAGTCCGTTGATACTTCAGCACTTGTGAATACAATTGCTAATTTTGACAAACTGATAAGTTCAATGGTACAGGAAATTAATAATGTTTTCTGCCCGGAAAAGGTCATTACCATTGGCGGAAAAGAATATACGGTTCTTGATACAGATAAGGCACCTACAACAACGGATGGTGAATACGGAATAGAACTTTTTACAAGGGATTTCTGTGACCGGTATACAGTGACCAATATTAATGGTACAGATTACTATGTAAGAAATAATATCAATACATTCGGCAACAATTCTGCTTATACAATTATGAACATATCCGTCAATAAGGATATAGTCCAGGATTATTCAAAGATACCGTTAAGCGGGAACGGCGGAGATGCTTATAATACGGCGAAAGAACTGGTTGATGTTTTTTCAAAGAAGATAATGCGGTACAATGACAGTTTTGACGGAATGACCTTTGAGGAATTTTATGAAAGTATGATAAATGACGTTGCTAACACCGGCAAGATTTACAACAGCATGAGTACTAATGAAACAACTCTTGCAAGCCAGTTAGATAACCAGAGACAGCAGGTTATGGGTGTTGCATCTGATGAGGAGCTTTCCAATATGATAAAGTTCCAGCAGGCATACAATGCATCTTCAAGATTTATTAATGTAATAGATGATATGATACAAACTTTAATTAACAATTTAGGAGTCAGGTGATTAAATGGCTAATACTTTTTTTGGACTTACAATAGGTTCATCGGGACTTTTTGCAAGCAATGCGGCAATCAATACAACTGCACATAATATATCAAATATTAATACCAAAGGATATACCAAACAGGTTTCCAACCAGCAGGCAGCGGAGTCTATCAGGGTGTATCAGAGCTATGGAACGGTAGGAACAGGAACTGCCGTAATCTCAATCGACCAGTTGAGAAGCTCATATTATGATACAAAATATCGCCATGCAAATACTAATTGCGGCCAGTATGATTCTTTACAAAATTACACAACGCTTGTTGAAGATTATCTTGATGAATTTAATCTCAATGGATTTACAAAAGAATACCAGAATCTTTTTTCGGCAATCAATGACCTCCAGAGAGACCCTACAAGTGCGGTAGGGAGAAACCAGTTTTTGAATTATGCACAGAGTATTTGCGATTATTTTAACACTCTGTCCACTAATTTTTCCATTGTACAAAGACAGGCTAATGATGAAGTTAAGACAACAGTTAATTCCATAAATACTATTTCGGAACAGATAGTGTCTCTTAATAAGCAGATTAATGTTATTGAAATAAATGGCGGTCATGCCAATGATCTTAGAGACCAGAGGGCGCTGCTTGTTGATGAACTTTCAGGATATATTAATACAACCGTATCCGAAAAAGAAATAGGAAACGGTGCAACGGAATTTAAAGTATATGTCAACGGGCAGGAACTCGTTGATATGTATAACTGCAACAAACTTCTGCTTGAAACCAGAGAGACAGGAAAAAGAAGGAATGCCAGTGACTTAGACGGCCTTTATGATATTACCTGGAACAACGGACTTGGATTTAATATGTACAGCAGTTCACTTACAGGCTCATTGAAAGCAGCAATAGATGTAAGAGATGGCTGTAATGAAGCATACGAAGTCCTTGGCATGGCAGACAAAGACGGCAATTACCTAAAAGATGCGGACGGCAAAATAATAAATGTGCAGGACATTACAGAAGCAGAATACAATGGTTATGTTGCAGCAGGCTATTCTAAGAAGATGGTTACAGTCGGCGAGACAAGATTTAATTCTTCTTATAAAGGTATTCCTTATTATCAGGAAGAGATTAATAAATTCATCCAGAAGATTTCGGATGTATTCAATGAGACGATTTCGGGCGGAAATAAGAGAGTAACAGATAAACCGGTAGAAGATTTGTTCGTGTCCAGGTACGGGGATTCTTACATTACCGCAGGAAATGTTACAATTAATCAGGAGATTCTTAATGATGTCAGTAAACTCCCATATTCTTATGACTCTACCAAAGGTTCAGCCAATGTGGATATGGTTGAAGAACTTTTAGCAATTAAGAATAAAATAGTAATAAATAACGGAACTTTTGAAAGCTTCCTTAATTCAATTGTATCTGTATGTTCTATAGATGCAGGAAGAGTTAAGACATTTCAGGCAACATATTCAAATATAAAAGAAACAATAGACAACCAGAGAATGTCAGTCAGCGGTGTGGATGAAGATGAAGAAGGTATTGACCTTGTGAAATTCAAAAACGCATATAATCTTTCATCAAAGGTTATTTCTGTAATGCAGGAAATATATGATAAGCTGATTGAACAGACAGGCGTATAGAAGAGAGGTGCCTTATGCGTATAACCAATACAATGATGATGAACCAGACATTGAGAAATGTTTCAAAATCAAAAAATAACCTGAATACTTCAGAAAATGAACTTGCAACGGAAAAGAAAATTACAAGGCCGTCTGATGACCCTATAGTTGCAATAAGAGCATTATCATTAAGATCAAGCCTTTCCGAGATTAACCAGTACCTGAAACATAACATTCCGGATGCGGAATCATGGCTTGATGTAACACATAGTTCACTTAATAATATGGACGGAATTTTATCTGATATTTTCCAGTATTGTAACCAAGGTTCATCGGATCAGTTTACAACCAACGACAGAAGTGCCATTATAGATGTTTTAAAACAGTACAGAAAGGCAATTTATTCCGAGGCTAATGCAGATTATGCAGGAAGATATTGCTTTACGGGTTATAAGACAGATACATCTTTTACATTCCTTACATCAACGGAATCAGATAAAAAATACGAAATTACAGAGACTTTTAAGGCTGAAGCGGTAACAACTGATAACATCATGAAAAACAGTGTGGATGCAACCAAAGTTACAGGTATTAATGCTGAAAAATATCCGGAGACAAGAAAAGTATATCGTGTCCGCCTTGCTTATCAGGGTTGTGCAAAAGCACTTGACAGTGGAAATGACTTGAAATTTTCTGTGACGGATGCCAACGGAACCACAGACTATACACCAAATGCAGTATCAAGAAGTGAATTTGAAAAAATGGTATCGGACGGAACTTTTGATAAGGCTACAGACAGCCTTTATTACATATACGATACGGGTGAAGTAGTTATGACGGATGACTTATATACGAAGTTCTCCAACTGTGACGGAATGTCTTTTACATATCAGAAGGACAGTTTCAATGCAGGTGATGTAAGACCCGAAATGTATTTTAACTGTACCGATATTACCAATCCCGGTAATCCGGTGAAATATACTTTTGAAAGTGATGAAAGTATATCTTATACGGTAAATTTCAGCCAGTCTTTACAGGTAAACACACTTGGACGCAATGCCCTGAGTTATGATATAGGACGTGATATTGATGATATGTGCAATGCACTTCAGAGCGTTCTTGATATTGAAAACAAAATTGCAAAGCTGAAAACAATGAAGGAAAGCGGAGCATACAGCGCTGATGAAAATAAGAACATAGATACTATGATAGCGGCATCAGAAAAAGAGTATGATTATGCTCTTGATAACATGAAAAAAACATTTTCAAAAGAAATCACCAACGTTAAGGAATATCAGCAGACAGTGTCCCTTGAACTTGCAGACCTGGGAGCGAGACAGAACCGTCTGACACTTACAAAAGACCGTCTTTCAGAGCAGTATACAACATTTGATGATTTAAAATCCAGAAATGAAGATGTGGACCTTGAAGATGTTGTAATCAAATTTTCGTCGGCAAAGACACTTTATCAGGCAGCACTTTCAGCAGCATCGTCCTGTGTTCAGAAATCGCTGTTAGATTATATTTAAGGAGAATGATTATGGAAATTAACTCAAGAATATTTGGAAAAATTGAAATCGACGATAATAAAATAATCACAATACCAAACGGATTACTGGGATTTGAAAAATATACACGATATGTAATAGCTTATGATTCTGATAAAGAATCTAAAAATGGAATCATGTGGCTCCAATGTGTGGATGAACCGGAACTTGCTTTTCCTGTAATGGATCCAATGTTCATCATAAAGGATTATAGACCGGTGGTTGAGGATGAATGGCTTGCACAGATAGGAATATTTGAATCAGATGAAGAATTGTATGTGCTTTCTGTGCTTACGGTACCGTCAGACCTTACCAAAATGACCATTAATCTCAAAGCTCCGATTGTTATAAATATATCAACAAGGCTTGGATGTCAGATTATTGTAAATAATGAGGAATATCCTATACGGTACAGTGTATATGATTGTTTTAATAAAAAATAAAAGGAGGCAGGGACATGTTAGCATTAACCAGAAAAAGCGGAGAATCCATAGTAATTAATAATGACGTGGAAATAACTGTACTGGATATAAAGGGCGACCAGGTAAAGATAGGAATAACCGCACCTAAGTCAGTTCCTGTTTACCGTAAGGAAGTATATATTCAGATACAGGAAGCCAACAAGGCTGCAAGCAATTCTGACGGAATGGAAGCACTTAAAAATTTTTTGAAATAGTCTAAATTATTTATAGAAATAACCGAAATAAATAAAAGAAGCGTTCACGGTTTGCACATGGAGGTGTGATTATGAAATTAAACGGAATTACTAAGACGACAGGTATAGATTATACCACAGATGCAGTCAGAACTGTGCAGGCAGACAGAAGCCAGGCAGTAACAGATTTTGAAACTGACGGATTCAATACCGAAACAGTTAAATCAGGAGTACCTGCAGAAGGTACGGTTAAGCAGGCGGTATCGGACATTAACAAGAAAATCAATTCCAATACTATTGCAGAGTACGGATATGATAACGATACCAACAGAGTTACTATAAAAATAGTTGATAAAACATCGGACAAAGTTATTAAAGAATATCCTGCCGAAGAGACACTTGACATGATTGCCAAGGTATGGGAACTTGCAGGAATGTTTTTAGACGAGAGAGGTTAGGAGGAAGTTTTATGGCAATAAGATTATCAGGTATTGCATCAGGACTTGATACCGATTCAATGGTAAAAGAACTTGTGTCAGCTTATTCAATCAAGAAACAGAAATATGATAAACAGCTCCAGAAACAGGAATGGATAATGAGTAAATGGAGTGACGTTAATAAAAAAGTATACGGATTTTACTCAGGCACATTATCTTCTATGAGATTATCAGGAGAATACGGAGTTAAGACTACATACATATCAAGATCAGAAGTGGCAGCAATAACAGCATCAAGCTCTGCAGTTGTAGGTTCACAGACTCTCAGCGTAAAACAGCTTGCAGCATCGGGCTACCTTACAGGCGGCAGACTCCGGTTAAACGGAAAGAATCCTGAGACAGGCACCAAACTTTCTGACCTTGGAGTATCTGATGGTACCATAGTTGTCAACGGCAACACAGTAAAGTTTACGTCGGATATGACAATCGGAAGCCTTATGGATAAGTTCAAATCAGCAGGTGTCAATGCCAATTACGATAATAATACCGGACGTATTTATTTAAGCTCCACAAAGTCAGGACTTGACGGAGAGTTCTCTGTTACTGCAGGTGATGATGCAGGACTTGAGGCACTTGCCAAATTAGGACTTATGTCCGTAAAAGATCTTAACGGAAACGAAACATCAGATATGAAGCGGTACAGAAAAATATCTGCCGCTGATTATGACAGTTCTATAGAAGTTAACGAGAAATACGAAGCCAAAAAGATTACTGCGGATTCCTACAGAACAACAGTTGAAAAGGATTTAAAGACAGCCACAGATAACAGAAAGACTCTTGAAGAATCCAATAATAAATTAAAAGAGCAGCTGAAAAATCTTTCAAAAGATGATTATGAAAATGAAACAGATTATACAAATGCCGTTACCGAACTTGAGACAAAGATAGCTGACGGGGATAAGAAGCTTGAAGAATATGACAAGACTATTTCCGAGAAGCAGGCACTTCTTGATTCTGATGATGCTCTTAATGCAGAGGTTGACCGAATTAACGGAGAGACTCTCAAAGAACTGCAGGACAATGCAGCTGCCGAAATAGCAATGGCTAAGAAAATAGTTGGTCTTTATGATTCGGGAGCACTTGCAAATTCAAATGATGCAGCAAGGGTAACTGCACAGGATTCGGTTATCGTGCTTAACGGTGCCACATATACGAATAATTCCAACTCGTTTTCAATTAACGGTATAAATATTAACGCTACGAAGACAACAACATCTGTTACACAGGATGCAGCAGGCAATACAGTTGAGACAGATGATCCGGTTGTAATTACTACATCAGTTGATACACAGGGAATGTATGACAAGATTAAGAAAATGTTTTCAGAATTTAATGAGATGATTACATATCTTGATACTCTCTATTATGCAGATTCCGCATCAGGTTATGAACCACTTACATCTGATGAAAAAGAAGCAATGACGGATAAACAGATTGAAGAATGGGAAAACAAGATTAAGACTGCCCTTCTCAGAAAAGATTCCACATTGAGCGGGTTTACATCTGCAATGAAGAATGCACTTATCGGAACCAAGGTTACTATTGACGGAACTGATTATACTTTATCATCATTCGGTATCGGAACCCAGAGTTATTTTACCGCAAAAGATGAGACAAGGAATAATTTCCATATCGATGGTAATAAGGATGATGCGGTTTCCTCATCAAACAGTGATAAACTTATGGCGGCCATTTCATCCGATCCTGATAAGGTAGTTAAATTTTTCACAGAGTTATCAAAGAATCTTTACAATGCTATAAATGATAAAATGGCAAGCACGGATCTGAGCAGTGCCCTTACAATTTATAATGATAAGGAAATGGCAAGCCAATACAGTGACTATAAGGATAAAGTAAGTACCTGGGAAGAAAAAATTGCTGATTATGAAGAAAAATATTATAAGAAGTTTTCAGCAATGGAGGTGGCACTTTCAAAACTGCAGTCACAGCAAAATTCACTTGCAAATCTTTTTGGAAGTAATTAAAGGCAAAAGAGGAATTGTATATGACAAATGCATCAGGATATGACATGTATCAGAAAAATAAAGTTATGACAGCCTCTCCGGCGGAACTGACCCTTATGCTTTATGAAGGTGCCATTAAATTTATTAATGTTGCCATTATGGGTATAGACCAGAAAAATATTGAGAAAGCACATAACAATATCGTTAAGGCAACAAGAATAATAGAAGAGTTCAGGAATTCCCTGGATTTCAAGTATCCTGTGGCAAAGGACTTTGACGTTGTTTATGAATATATTTTAAGAAGGCTTGTGGAAGCTAACGTTCATAAGGATAAAGAAATTCTTGAAGAGTGCCTTACTCATTTAAGAAGTATGAGAGACACATGGAAAGAGGTAATGCAGACAGGCAGACCAAGTTAAAATAGAAGGGAATTTATATGAGCGAAGCAGTTAATTATTTGCAGGTTTTATCAGAGAGCCTTGATAAAAAAATTGATATATTAAAGCAGCTGGAAGCTCTTACGGCAGCACAGAAAGAAATCATAGATAAGGGAGAGTTTGACGAAGAAGCATTCAATGATAATGTTGACAGTAAAGCTGTCCTTATTGATGAACTTGAAAAGCTGGACACAGGCTTCCAGATATTGTATGACAATATCAAAAACCAGATAGAAGGCAATAAAGACCGATATAAACAGGAAATTGCCGCATTGCAGGTTAAAATTAAAACCATTACGGATTTAAGCCTTGCACTTCAGGTTGCGGAACAGCGTAACAATGTAATTGTACGGAACAGATTTAATTCAATCAGAAAAGACGTATATCAGGCAAAGAAAAACAGGGAGGTTGCAAGTAACTACTACAAGAGCATGAATAATATTTCATCACAGTCATATTTTATGGATAAGAAAAAATGAGAATATTATTTTACCGCTGGAAAGCATATAATCAGTTTGATCTTATACAAAATCTTGAACAAAGAGGACATATTGTAGACGAAATAACGGGCGAGATGGCTAATTACGAAAGTGATGAGCCTTTCGCCCTTAGTTTACGTGAGCAGTTTGACCGTGCAGAGTATGACCTTGTGATGACTGTCAATTTTTTTCCTCTTATATCCAATGAATGTGAAAAAAGAAGAATACGATATGTGGCATGGTGCTGCGACAGCCCTATTTCAGCTATGTATAATGATGCGGTTTTTAATAAATCCAACATAATATTTACATTTGATTTGTGGAACCAGCTTGAATTTAAAGATATGGGAGCACCTGTATATTACCTGCCGCTGTGTGCGGATACAGTGCGTAATGACAAGATAACAGGAGGTGCGGTTCCTGATGGATACGATTATGACATATCCTTTGTGGGAAGCATGTATAAGAAAAATATGTACGACGAAGTATATGACCATATGACGGATTACCTTAAAGGTTATTTTGATGCGGCATTAAAAATGCAGGTTAATATTAACGAATATATGATAGAAGACATTCTTGATGGTAAAATTCTTGCCGAGATAGAGAGGCATTTTGTGCTTAATAAGTCGGAACATTCTTTCCAGAAGCTTGCACTGACTTTTTCAACAACGGTTCTTTCATTCAAAATAGCAAGACTTGAACGACAGAGTATTATATCAAAATTATCGGAGAATTACAGAACCGATATATTTACAGATGATATGGAACCGGAATTTGGGTTTGCAAAAAAACACGGAACCGTGGACTATTGGAGCCAGGCACCTCTTATATATAACAGAAGTAAAATTAATCTCAATCTTTCTTTAAAAAGCATCAGGACAGGTATCCCATTAAGGGTGTTTGACATATTAAGCTGCGGAGGCTTCTGCATGACCAATAACCAGCCGGAGCTTGGTCTGTATTTTAAAGATGGAATAGACCTTGTTACATTCGATTCCTATGAGGATTTGCAAAAGAAGACAGAATATTATCTCAGCCATGAAGACGAAAGAAAAAACATTGCCCTGAATGGTTACGAAAAAGTTAAAAAACTTCACCAGTACAGTAACAGACTGGACGAAATGAGAAAATATATCCCTGAAATATAAAACAACCGTTACCATGGAACATAGTTTACTACTTAATAAGTAAAGGAGGAGGTGTTCTTTTGGGTAATGGTTATTTTTTTGCAGACATGTGCGAACTTTACGATTATTGCAAAGAAAATGTGATAAAAGAAGCAAAAGCAAAGTTTGGAAAAGAAACTGTAGCAGAGGATATATCCAGTGAGATTTTCTACAAAATCACCGAACATTCCGAATGGTTTTTCAAGCTTGACGGTACAAAACAAAAAGATTATGTGGAAAAGATTAAGGATAAGGTATTTACAAAGTATCAAAAGGAGTGGGAACAAAGCTACAGCATAAAGTTTGACGAAGACCTCTATGGAAAATACTATAATAACAATGACAGAATACTTTTCATGGAGGAAGAATCGGCAAGGAGTAATTTTAACTGCCTGTCGCCCGCGGAGAAAAGAGCGGCAGAAAAACGATATATAGAGAATAAAAGTATCAGCCAGATAGCAAAAGACGAGAATACGACAGAAAATGCCGTGTCAAAAAGGCTGTCACGGGCAAGAAATAAGATAAAGTCAGAAACCGGCAAATAAAAATACCGCTGTGATTAACAGCGGTATTCAACAGTAACCATTATATATCATTCCTGAATATATTGAGGTTGTATATGTATCTGCAGTCGGTCTCGCAGGGTTTTTGTAACTGATAATTGATTTACTTATATATTCCATTGGATTAATCATTATATCGTTGGCTTTCTTCTGCAGGTCAGATTTAAATCTGCCTAAACTTGAAAGTGTCGTTAAAAGTTCATCATTAGAAGAGGAATGTAAATATTCGTCATCTATTTCTATAAATCCATTTTCATTAATATGTAATCCGTTGGAGTTCAAAGCATCATTATGGGTTGTGGCAATGTATGATAAATCATTTGCCAGACGACGGCTTCCTGAACTTGTGCCACTTCTGGCCAGTTGTGATATCTGATTATAACTGTCCGCAAGTTCGTGGATGCTGTCGATAATGGAATCAAGGTTCTGTTTAAGTCCTATAGTTGCATATTCCCCTTCGTTATTGGCTTTTTTAAGGGTAATCTCGTATTTTTTATCCACTGTAAAAACGTTGGATGATGAAATCTTCTCATTGCCGTTCAGTTCAAAAACCGCATTAGACGGATAATGGGTGGTATTATCAAGCCCGAGGGCGTCAACCACACCTGAAAGAGCCGAGGTATCGTTATCCGTAATCCTGAAAATAACAGGTCTGTCACCTACACCGGTCATATTGGAAGTAACAGACAGTGCCGAACGGCCGCTGCTATTAACAAGAACCTGTGCATTAAGACCTATATTGGACTTATTAATCAGACGTGCAAGCTTATCCTGCACACTGCGGTTGGTGTCTTTATCTGTGACATCAAATTGAAGTTCGTATGTAATGGAGGATATATCAACGTCAAAAGAATAAGTGCCGGTAAAAAGATTTCTGGCATTCTGGCGCAGATAAGCTCCTGTATTAGTCTGGGGTGTGGCTAATTTCCTGACGCCGATTGTAAACTTTGCAGGACTTCCGGCGTGGACGTTCTCACCAATATATTCAACTTCAACATTATCCGGCATATCCGATTCCGCAATGCTTCTGAATGTCATATTGCCGTTGCCGGCATCCGTCAAATCTTCCGTAACATCAAACAATGCCCTTGCGTTCTCTTTAATGTCAATTGCATATCTCTGGGATTCTTCCGATAAATCAATGTCATAAAAAGGATTGGATCTGTTAAGCTTCACAATGCTGTTATAGGTATTACGAAGCTCATTTTTTTTATGAACATTATGCCTGCCGTAGGAAAGATTGCCGTACTGGGACAGGTAGTAGTTATATACATTGCTAATCATAACAGTCACCTCCTTGTCTGTATGATAAAATAACTCTTGCAAAAATCCATTTTTTCATGTATATTATAGAACATAAGACAAAAAATGTCATCTTATTTTATAATATTTTTTACATATTTTTTTTAGAAAAAAAGACTTGACTATGTTAATACAGCTATGATATAGTGAGTAAGCTATGGGAAGTAAAGGCTTTTTTTTTATGCCCAAAAATAATAGATAAACAGCACAATTTGGAGGTGTAAGTCATGCGTGTTAAAATTACATTAGCTTGTACAGAATGCAAACAGCGTAACTATAATATGACAAAGGATAAGAAGACTCATCCTGACAGAATGGAAACAAAGAAATATTGCAGATTCTGTAAGTCACACACAATGCATAAGGAAACAAAATAGTTTTAGTATTGAGAGGTAACTACGATGGGTGATTCTGAAAAGGAAATTCTTAACAACACATCAATTGATGATGTAACTGTTGAAGAATTAACTATGAAAACAGCGAAGACTTCTAAAGGCAGAAAGAAGTCTGAAAAGGTTGGATTCTTTGCTTCAATGAAAGCAGAATTCAAGAAAATCATCTGGCCTAATCGTCAGTCACTTGGAAGACAGACACTTGCAGTATTGGTCTGCACAGTTGTTCTCGGACTTATAATTTTCGGACTTGATTTTGTTATATCAACAGGTTTCGATAAAATATTTGTTAAATAGGAAAAGGTGATTGGATGTCAGAAGAAATATCAGGAGCTAGCTGGTATGTAGTTCATACATATTCAGGCTACGAGAATAAAGTTAAAGCTAACATCGAGAAAACAATCGAAAACAGACACCTTGAAGATCAGATTCTTGAAGTTTCCGTTCCTTTACAGGATGCAGTAGAAATTAAGAATGGTGTTAAGAAACAGGTTCAGAAAAAAATCTTCCCTGGATATGTACTTATTCATATGATTCTGAACGATGACACATGGTATGTTGTAAGAAATACAAGAGGTGTTACAGGATTTGTAGGTCCGGGATCCAAGCCGGTTCCGCTTACAGATGAAGAGATGAACAACCTCGGTATCAGCATTGGCAAGGTTGCGGCTGAATACTCACTGGGTGATACTGTTATGGCAATATCCGGGGTATGGGAAAATACTGTCGGAGAGATCAAGAGTATTAATGACAACAAACAGACTGTTACAATTACAGTAGATATGTTTGGACGTGATACACCTGTTGAGTTAGGCTTTACAGAAATACGTCATATTTAATGAAAATTCGTAAATGGCAGAACCATTATGACGAATAGATTCCGGGCAACCGGAGTTGGTCGGTTATACGACTTACGTGGGAGGGTGATTCCCGCAAACACCACATTATTTTAGGAGGTGCCAAAGATGGCAAAGAAAGTAACAGGTTATATCAAATTACAGATTGCTGCCGGCAAAGCTACACCAGCTCCACCAGTTGGTCCAGCACTTGGTCAGCACGGTGTAAACATCGTTGAATTTACAAAGCAGTTCAACGCAAAGACAGCAGATATGGGAGATACAGTCGTCCCTGTTGTAATTACAGTTTATGCAGACAGAAGTTTCAGTTTCATTACAAAGACTCCACCTGCAGCAGTTCTTCTTAAGAAGGCATGTAACATTAAATCAGGTTCAGGCGTACCTAACAAGACAAAGGTTGCTAAGATTTCTAAAGCAGATCTCCAGAAGATCGCTGAATTGAAGATGCCTGACTTAAATGCAGCTTCAGTTGAAGCAGCTATGAGCATGATCGCCGGTACTGCAAGAAGTATGGGTATCACAGTAGAAGAATAATTTAAGCTGCGTCTGATGTCAGACATCAGATAATAGTTGTGGGAGGGCAGACCCCGCAAATACCACCAGGAGGTTTTTTAAAATGAAAAGAGGCAAAAAATACGTTGAAGCGGCTAAATTAGTAGACCGCACAGCAACATACAGCGCTGAAGAAGCCGTAGCATTAGTTAAGAAAGCTTCAACAGCAAAATTTGATGAGACAGTAGAAGCACATATCAGAACAGGTTGTGACGGACGTCATGCTGAGCAGCAGATTCGTGGTGCAGTAGTTCTTCCTCACGGAACAGGTAAGACAGTAAGAGTTCTTGTTTTCGCTAAGGGCGCTAAGGCAACAGAAGCAGAAGCAGCAGGAGCAGATTTCGTAGGCGGCGAAGAACTCATTCCAAAGATTCAGAACGAAGGATGGTTTGACTTCGACGTTGTTGTAGCTACACCTGATATGATGGGTGTTGTTGGTCGTCTCGGTAGAGTACTCGGACCAAAGGGCTTAATGCCAAACCCTAAAGCCGGTACAGTTACTATGGATGTAACAAAAGCAATAGCAGATATCAAAGCCGGTAAGATTGAATACAGACTTGACAAGACTAACATCGTGCATGTTACAGTTGGTAAAGTATCTTTCACAGAAGAGATGCTTGCAGACAACTTCAAGGCTATTATGGATGCAATCGTTAAAGCTAAACCTTCAGCATTAAAAGGACAGTATATTAAGAACATTACTCTTACATCTACAATGGGTCCTGGTGTTAAGGTTGATACAACAAAGTATCTTGCATAAATTTGCTTGACAAAATAATATTCAGATGGTAACATATCATCTGTTGGACTTGTATAAGTCCCTACCGTAGACAGCAGGTGCCGTAAGGCATAAGTCAGTACGCCTGCCGAGGAGAATTTTAAGCACATGACTTTTTAATGTCTCCCGGTCTGCGGGAGGCATTTTTTATATTAATTCTACAAGGAGGAAAATTACTCATGGCAAAGGTTGAGATTAAGAAGCCTATAGTTGATGAAATCATTGAATGCCTTAACGGTGCTAAGTCAGCAGTTCTTGCAGACTACCGTGGACTTACAGTTGAGCAGGATACAGCTCTTCGTAAGAAAATGAGAGAAGCAGGCGTTATATATAAGGTTTATAAGAATACAATGATTAAGCGTGCTGTTGCCGGTACAGAATTTGAAGCACTTGTACCAGACCTTGAAGGTCCTACAGCAATCGCTATTTCTAAGGAAGATGCAACAGCTCCTGCAAGAATCCTTTTCGGATTTGCTAAGACTGCTGATGCATTACAGCTTAAATCAGGTGTTGTTGAAGGAACATATTATGATGAGAAAGGTATCCAGGTAATTGCTACTATCCCATCAAGAGAAGAACTCCTTTCAAAATTCCTTGGAAGTATTCAGTCACCAGTTACAAACTTCGCTCGTGTTATTAAGCAGATTGCTGAAAAGAACGAAGCAGAAGCATAATTACTAAGAAATTAAAAAACAAATTAATGGAGGATATTTAAAATGACAACTCAGGAAATCATTGAAGTTATTAAAGGATTAACAGTATTAGAATTAAACGATCTTGTAAAAGCATGTGAAGAAGAATTCGGCGTATCTGCAGCAGCAGGCGTTGTAGTTGCAGCAGCAGGCGCAGGCACAGCAGCTGAAGAAGAAAAGACAGAATTTGACGTTGAACTTACAGAAGGTTCTGGTGTTCCAGTAATCAAAGTTGTTCGTGAAATCACAGGTCTTGGACTTAAAGAAGCTAAGGATCTTGTTACAGCAGCTCCTAAGGTTGTTAAAGAAGGCGTTAGCAAAGAAGAAGCTGAAGACATCAAGAAGAAACTTGAAGAAGCAGGCGCTAAAGCTACAATCAAATAATGTAATTTATACTTGTAGACAAAAGAGTGTCACGAAAGTGGCACTCTTTTTTTTATGCCAACGACCGGAGATATTATTAAAAAAGTTGTTGACAGGGATTTACATATATGCTATTATGGACAATGCTTTATTGTGTAGACTTATGCTCAACACATAGGCAAAAGAAAATTATAGAAAGCGCAGGGGTAAACGTCAATGGAAAAAAACAGATTACGTCCTAAGAAATTTGGCAAGAACGTCAGAATGAGTTACTCAAGACAGAAAGAAGTTCTTGATATGCCTAATCTTATTGAAGTTCAGAAGAATTCATATAAGTGGTTCTTAGAGGATGGACTCAAAGAAGTTTTTGAAGATATATCGCCTATTACAGATTACAGTGGTCACCTTAGCCTTGAATTTGTAGACTTTATGTTATGTGAAGACGATAAGAAGTATTCTATTGAAGAATGTAAAGAAAGAGATGCAACATACGCAGCTCCTCTCAAAGTTAAAGTAAGACTTTATAACAAAGAAACAGACGAGATTAAAGAACATGACATTTTCATGGGAGATCTTCCATTAATGACAGCAACAGGAACCTTCGTTATTAATGGTGCAGAGCGAGTAATTGTAAGCCAGTTAGTCCGTTCTCCGGGAATCTATTATGAAATAGGTCATGATAAGATTGGTAAAACATTATATTCATGTACCGTTATACCTAACAGAGGTGCATGGTTAGAGTATGAAACAGACTCCAATGATGTATTTTCCGTGCGTGTAGATAGAACAAGAAAGGTACCTGTTACAGTTCTTATAAGAGCACTTGGTTTCGGAACCAATGCACAGATTCGTGAACTTTTCGGGGATGAACCTAAAATTGAAGCAAGTATAGCAAAAGATCCTTCAGTAACAGAGAAGAGCCCTAATGGCGGTTATGAAGAGGGTCTCTTAGAGTTATATAAAAAAATCCGTCCGGGTGAACCTCTTTCGGTTGATAGTGCAGAGAGCCTTATCAATGCAATGTTCTTTGACCCAAGAAGATACGACCTTGCTAAGGTAGGCCGCTATAAATTTAACAAGAAACTTAATTTCAGAAACAGAATCTGGGGACACAAGCTCGCAGAGGATGTTGTGGATGTTACCACAGGAGAAATTATTGCATCAGCCGGAGATACACTTACAAAGGATTCTGCCCTTGCTATCCAGAATGCGGCAGTACCTTATGTATGGCTTGCCGTTGAAGACAGAAAAGTAAAAGTGCTTTCTAATATGATGGTTGATATTACAAAACATGTAGATATCACAGAGGAAGAGGCTAAGTCTCTTGGTATCCATGAAGCAGTATACTATCCTGTATTAAAGACAATCCTTGAAGAAAACACATCACTTGATGATATCAAGGAAGCTATTAAGAAGAACGCAAGTGATCTTGTACCAAAGCATATTACCGTTGATGATATTATTGCTTCTATTAATTACAATATACATCTTGAATATGGCGTTGGAACAAAGGATGATATCGATCATCTTGGAAACAGACGTATCAGGGCTGTAGGTGAATTGTTACAGAACCAGTACAGAATCGGTCTTTCAAGAATGGAAAGAGTTGTTAGGGAAAGAATGACAACTCAGGACGTTGAAGGAGCATCACCACAGACTTTAATTAATATCAAGCCTGTAACAGCTGCGGTTAAGGAATTTTTTGGAAGTTCGCAGTTGTCACAGTTTATGGATCAGAATAACCCTCTTAGTGAAATTACACATAAGAGACGTCTTTCAGCACTCGGACCTGGCGGACTTTCAAGAGATCGTGCCGGATTTGAGGTTCGAGATGTTCATTATACACATTATGGCAGAATGTGCCCTATTGAGACACCTGAAGGACCTAACATTGGTCTTATCAACTCACTTGCTACATACGCAAGAATTAATGAGTACGGATTTGTAGAAGCCCCATATCGTGTTGTAGATAAGACAGATCCTAAGAACCCAAGAGTAACAGAGGAAGTAAGATACCTTACTGCCGATGAAGAAGATAATTATTATGTAGCACAGGCTAATGCAGAACTTGATGAGAACGGATATTTCGTTAAGAACAGCGTATCAGGCCGTTACAGAGAGGAAACCTCAGAATTTGAAAAGAGCAAGATAGACCTTATGGACGTATCTCCTAAGATGGTATTCTCAGTTGCTACTTCAATGATTCCTTTCCTCCAGAACGACGATGCTAACCGAGCACTTATGGGATCTAACATGCAGCGTCAGGCGGTACCTCTTCTTACAACTGATTCAGCAGTAGTAGGAACAGGTATGGAATATAAGACAGCCGTTGACTCAGGTGCCTGTGTAGTAGCGGAAAAAGGCGGTCTTGTTGACAGAGCCACATCAACAGAAATTGTTATTCTTGAGGATGACGGAAACAGACATTCATACCAGCTTACCAAATTCGCAAGAAGTAACCAGAGCAACTGTTATAACCAGAAGCCAATCGTTACAAAGGGAGACAGAGTTGAAGCAGGCGATGTAATTGCGGATGGTCCATCAACTTCTAATGGTGAAATCGCATTAGGTAAGAACCCTCTCATCGGATTCATGACATGGGAAGGTTACAACTACGAGGATGCTGTTTTATTAAGTGAAAGACTTGTAAGAGATGATGTCTATACATCAGTTCATATAGAAGAATACGAAGCAGAAGCAAGAGATACCAAGCTTGGACCTGAAGAGATAACAAGAGAAGTTCCGGGCGTTGGTGAAGATGCACTTAAAGACCTTGATGAAAGAGGTATTATAAGAATTGGTGCAGAAGTCCGTGCCGGAGATATTCTTGTAGGTAAAGTTACACCTAAGGGTGAGACAGAGCTTACAGCCGAAGAGAGACTTTTGAGAGCCATTTTTGGTGAGAAGGCAAGAGAGGTAAGAGATACTTCACTCAGAGTTCCTCACGGAGAGTATGGTGTTATAGTTGATGCTAAGGTATTTACAAGAGAGAACGGGGATGACCTCAATCCGGGCGTTAATCAGTCGGTTCGTATCTACATCGCACAGAAGAGAAAGATTTCTGTAGGTGATAAGATGGCCGGACGTCATGGTAACAAGGGTGTCGTTTCAAGAATTTTACCTGTAGAAGATATGCCATATCTTCCAAATGGACGACCTCTTGACATCGTTCTTAATCCTCTTGGTGTACCATCACGTATGAATATCGGTCAGGTTCTTGAGATTCACTTAAGCCTTGCAGCGAGAGCACTTGGATTTAAGATATCAACACCTGTATTTGACGGTGCTAACGAAAAAGATATTATGGATACACTTGATCTTGCCAACGATTATGTAAATCTTGAATGGGATGAATTCAAAGAAAAATGGGACGGCAAGATAAATGAAGAACTTATGGAATATCTTGGTGAACACCTTGACCACAGAGCAGAATGGAAAGGCGTTCCTATTTCAAGAGATGGTAAAGTAAGATTGAGAGATGGTAGAACAGGAGAATATTTTGACAGCCCTGTTACAATCGGACACATGCATTACCTTAAGCTTCATCATCTTGTTGATGATAAGATTCATGCACGTTCGACCGGTCCTTACTCACTTGTTACACAGCAGCCACTTGGTGGTAAAGCACAATTTGGTGGACAGCGTTTCGGTGAAATGGAAGTTTGGGCTCTTGAAGCATATGGTGCTTCATATACGCTTCAGGAAATCCTTACAGTTAAGTCAGATGACGTTGTAGGACGTGTTAAGACATACGAAGCAATTATCAAAGGTGATAATATTCCTGAACCGGGTATTCCTGAATCCTTCAAGGTACTTCTTGAAGAATTAAGATCACTTGCACTTGATGTTAAGGTTCTTGATGAGAACGGCGAAGAAGTTGATATTAAAGAAAATATCGGCTACGCAGAGTCTGATACTTCACATGAAGACCTTATGAGTGATAATAAAGCATATGGATATGAAGAAGCATTCGGTGACTTCGGATATCAGAAACAGGAATTCGTTGACGGAGAACTTTCTGATGTTGAAGAAGACACATCAGATATAGCAGATTTCGATGATTCAGCATTCGACAGTGAAGAATAGAAGGGAGATTAGTTATGCCAGAAAATACTAATAACGAAACATATCAGCCGATAACATTCGATTCAATTAAGATTGGTCTTGCATCCCCTGAAAAAATTCTGGAGTGGTCTCACGGAGAGGTTATTAAGCCGGAAACAATCAACTACAGAACATTAAAACCTGAAAGGGACGGACTGTTCTGTGAGAAGATATTTGGACCAAGTAAAGACTGGGAATGTTACTGCGGTAAGTACAAAAAAATCAGATATAAAGGAATTGTCTGTGACCGTTGTGGCGTAGAAGTTACAAAGGCAAGCGTTCGTAGAGAGCGTATGGGACATATAAGCCTTGCAGCTCCTGTATCACATATATGGTATTTTAAAGGAATACCAAGCCGTATGGGACTTATTCTTGACCTTTCACCAAGAGTACTTGAAAAAGTATTATATTTTGCATCATATATAGTTCTTGATGCAGGTGATACGGATTTATCTTTTAAACAGATATTATCAGAGCAGGAATATGCGGCAGCATACGAAAAATGGGGTTCTGCATTCAGAGTAGGTATGGGTGCGGAATCAATTAAGGAATTACTCCACAATATCGACCTTGATAAAGATTCAGCTGAATTAAAAGCTGAACTGAAAGATGCTTCAGGACAGAAAAAAGCAAGAATCGTTAAGAGACTTGAAGTTGTTGAGGCATTCAGGGAATCAGGAAATAAGCCTGAATGGATGATACTTGATGTCATTCCGGTAATACCACCGGATTTAAGACCTATGGTTCAGCTTGATGGCGGCAGATTCGCAACATCAGACTTAAACGATTTATATAGAAGAATTATCAACAGAAATAACCGTCTTGCAAGACTTATGGAACTTGGAGCACCTGAAATCATTATCCGTAATGAAAAAAGAATGCTTCAGGAAGCAGTTGATGCATTGATTGATAATGGTAGAAGAGGACGTCCCGTAACAGGACCGGGTAACAGAGCACTTAAGTCTTTATCAGATATGTTAAAAGGTAAACAGGGCCGTTTCCGTCAGAATCTTCTTGGTAAGCGTGTTGACTACTCTGGACGTTCGGTTATCGTAGTAGGACCGGAACTTAAGATTTACCAGTGTGGCCTTCCAAAAGAAATGGCAATCGAACTTTTCAAACCATTCGTTATGAAAGAACTTGTATCAAGCGGTTATTGCCCAAATGTAAAGGGTGCTAAGAAAAAAGTTGAAAAGTTAGAGACAGAAGTATGGGATGTATTAGAGGATGTAATTAAAGAACATCCGGTTATGCTTAACCGTGCTCCTACACTCCATAGACTTGGTATTCAGGCATTTGAACCAATACTTGTAGAGGGTAAGGCTATTAAGCTTCATCCACTTGTATGTACAGCGTTCAACGCCGATTTCGACGGTGACCAGATGGCGGTACACCTTCCATTGTCAGTAGAAGCACAGGCAGAGTGCAGATTCCTTCTTCTCTCGCCTAATAACCTCTTAAAACCATCAGATGGTGGTCCTGTAGCCGTTCCTTCACAGGATATGGTTCTCGGTATCTATTACCTTACACAGGAAAGACCGGGAGCGCTTGGAGAAGGCAAATCATTCAAGAGCGTTAATGAAGCAATTCTTGCTTATGAGAACGGAATTATTACATTACATTCAAAAATCAATGTAAGAGTAACTAAGACATTGGAAGACGGAACAGTTAAGAGTGATGTTATTAACTCTACATTAGGAAGATTCCTCTTTAATGAAATCATTCCTCAGGATCTTGGATTTATAGACAGAAGTATTCCTGAAAATGAATGTAAGCTTGAAGTTGATTTCCTTGTAAGAAAGAAAGAATTAAAGAAGATACTTGAAAAAGTAATTAATACACATGGTGCCACAAAGACAGCTGAAGTACTTGACCTTATTAAGTCAACAGGTTACAAGTATTCTACAAGAGCATCCATGACAGTATCAATTTCAGATATGACAGTTCCTGCACAGAAGAAAGATATGCTTGCAGCAGCTGAGGCAACAGTTGATAAGATTATGAAGAACTTCAGAAGAGGTCTTATTACTGAAGAAGAAAGATATAAAGAAGTAGTAGCAACATGGTTTGATACCGATGCGAAACTTACTGATGCACTTATTTCCGGACTTGACAAGTATAACAACATCTTTATGATGGCTGACTCAGGTGCCCGTGGTTCTAACCAGCAGATTAAGCAGTTAGCAGGTATGCGTGGACTCATGGCAGATACATCAGGTAGAACTATCGAACTTCCAATCAAGTCAAACTTCCGTGAAGGTCTTGATGTTCTGGAATATTTCATTTCTGCCCATGGTGCCAGAAAGGGTCTTTCAGATACCGCATTAAGAACAGCCGATTCAGGATACCTCACGAGACGTCTTGTTGACGTATCCCAGGAGCTTATTATCAGAGAAGTTGACTGCTCAGAAGGCAAAGAAATTCCGGGAATGGTAGTTAAAGCATTTATGGAAGGCCAGGAAGTAATTGAAGGATTGAAGGATAGAATCACAGGAAGATATCTTGCTGAAGATATCGTAGACCCTGAAACCGGGGAAATCCTCATTAAGAAGAATCATATGATTACTCCTAAGAGAGCAGAAATTATTGAAAAGCTCGGACTTAAAGAAGTTAAGATAAGAACAGTTCTTTCATGTAAGTCACACCTTGGTGTTTGTGCTAAATGTTATGGTGCCAATATGGCAACAGGACAACAGGTACAGGTCGGTGAAGCAGTCGGTATCATTGCTGCCCAGTCAATCGGTGAACCTGGTACACAGCTTACCATGAGAACATTCCATGCCGGTGGTGTTGCCGGTGATGATATCACACAGGGTCTTCCTAGAGTAGAAGAACTTTTTGAAGCAAGAAAGCCAAAGGGACTTGCAATTATTGCAGAATTCGGTGGCGTTGCCAAGATTGTTGATACTAAGAAGAAACGTGAAGTTGTTGTCACAGATCCAATGACAGGTAATGTTAAGAATTATCTTATACCTTATGGTTCAAGAATTAAGATTGTTGATGGACAGGTACTTGAAGCCGGTGATGAGCTTACAGAAGGTAGTGTTAACCCACATGATATCCTTAAGATTAAGGGTGTAAGAGCGGTTCAGGATTATATGCTTCGTGAAGTACAGCGTGTATACAGACTTCAGGGTGTTGAAATTAACGATAAGCATATTGAAGTAATTGTAAGACAGATGCTCAAGAAGATTAAAATCGAAAATCCTGGTGATTCTGAATATCTTTCAGGAGTAACAGTTGACGTACTTGACTTCAATGAAATGAACGAAAAACTTGCTGAACAGAAGCTTGAACCTGCAGAAGGAACACAGATTATGTTAGGTATTACAAAGGCAGCTCTTGCTACCAACTCATTCCTTTCAGCTGCATCTTTCCAGGAAACAACAAAGGTTCTTACCGAAGCAGCAATTAACGGCAAGGTAGACCCACTTATCGGTCTTAAGGAAAACGTTCTTATCGGTAAACTTATTCCTGCAGGTACAGGTATGAAGAGATACAGAGATGTAAGACTTGACTCTGATGAGAGCAGTGAAGAAGAACTTTCTTTTGAGGAAGATTTTGAAGGTGAAGACATTGCTGAAAAAACAGACAATTCACCTGAAGAAACAGCAGAAACTTCAGAAAGCACAGATAATGCAGCAGAAGAAACCACAGAAGAAGTTAATACAGAAGAATAAAACTTTAAATCATATAAATTTACCTGTTGACAACAGATAAATTAACATTTATAATAAGCCGTGCGTGCAATGTAGCATGGCTTATTTTTGTGCGCAAATGAGAGAATTTGAATAATCAGATTCGCAACCAAGGAAATTTATTTATCAGGAGGTGAAAAAGAATGCCTACATTTAACCAGTTAGTAAGAAAGGGAAGACAGACATCTATTAAGAAGTCAACAGCTCCAGCTCTTTTAAAGAGTTACAACTCACTTCAGAAGAAAGCTATCGATACAGCTTCTCCACAGAAGAGAGGTGTTTGTACAGCAGTTAAGACTAAGACCCCTAAGAAACCTAACTCAGCTCTTAGAAAAATTGCCAGAGTTCGTCTTTCTAACGGTATTGAAGTAACAAGCTACATTCCAGGTGAAGGACATAACCTTCAGGAACATAGTGTTGTTCTTGTAAGAGGTGGTAGGGTAAAAGACTTACCAGGTACAAGATATCATATCGTAAGAGGAACACTCGATACAGCAGGTGTTGCTAAGAGAAGACAGGCGCGTTCAAAATACGGCGCTAAGAGACCTAAAGACGCAAAATAATATTCACTTAATTGTCAGATTGGTTTAAGTGCCGGATAGATATATTTCCTGTAGGTTGCAGGACATAAGATATACCGAGCGCGAACACATAGACACATGTGAGTACCTATGAATTAATTAAATTATGTTAAGGAGGGAAGAACCGTGCCACGTAAAGGACATACTCAGCATAGAGATGTATTAGCAGATCCAATGTACAACAGCAAGGTTGTAACAAAACTTATCAACAATATTATGTTAGACGGTAAGAAATCTACAGCTCAGAAGATTGTATATGGAGCATTCAATAAAGTTGAAGAAAAATCAGGTAAGCCAGCTCTCGAGGTATTTGAAGAAGCTATGAACAATGTAATGCCAGTACTTGAAGTTAAAGCAAGACGTATTGGTGGTGCTACTTACCAGGTACCTATCGAAGTAAGAGCAGAGAGAAGACAGGCTCTCGGACTTCGTTGGTTGACAACTTTCTCACGCGCAAGAGGCGAGAAGACTATGGAAGAAAGACTTGCCGGCGAAATTATGGATGCATCTAACAATACAGGTGCATCAGTAAAGAGAAAAGAAGATATGCACAAAATGGCAGAAGCAAACAAGGCTTTCGCACATTACAGATTCTAATTTTTATGAAACATATTCTGTAGCGTAACTTTTCGCTACGGAATTACTAACCAAAATAAGGAGGAAAATACCTTGGCTGGAAGAGAATATCCATTAGAGAGAACCAGAAATATCGGTATTATGGCTCATATTGATGCTGGTAAGACAACATTAACAGAGCGTATCTTATATTATACCGGTGTTAACTATAAGATTGGTGATACTCATGAAGGAACAGCTACAATGGACTGGATGGAACAGGAACAGGAACGTGGTATTACAATCACATCTGCTGCTACAACATGCCATTGGACTTTAGAGGATCATCATAAACCAATGCCAGGTGCGTTAGAACATCGTATCAACATCATTGATACTCCGGGCCACGTAGACTTTACAGTTGAAGTTGAACGTTCACTCAGAGTTCTTGATGGCGCAGTAGGTGTATTCGATGCTAAGGCAGGTGTAGAACCTCAGTCTGAGAACGTTTGGAGACAGGCTGATACCTACAATGTACCTCGTATGGCATTCATCAATAAGATGGATAAAATGGGTGCAGACTTTTTCTATTCTGTTCAGACAATCATTGATCGTCTTGGAAAGAATGCAATTCCTGTACAGATTCCAATTGGACAGGAAGATGATTTTAAGGGCTTAATCGACTTATTTGAGATGGAAGCTTATTATTACAAAGATGACAAGGGTGAAGACATCGAGATTACAGCAATTCCTGATGACTTAAAAGACCTTGCAAATAAATGGAGAGATAACCTCGTTGAGAAAATCTGCGAATTAGATGATGATTTAATGATGATGTATCTTGAGGGAGAGACTCCTTCTAAAGAGCAGTTAAAGGCAGTTCTCCGTAGGGGAACAATTGCCAGTGAAGCAGTTCCTGTATTCTGTGGTTCAGCATACAAGAACAAGGGTGTTCAGAAGTTATTAGACGGTGTTATTGAATACATGCCAGCTCCAACAGACGTTCCTGATATCACAGGTACAGATATGGAAGGCAATGAAGTAACAAGACCATCTTCAGATGACGCTCCATTTGCTGCTTTAGCATTTAAGATTATGGCTGACCCATTCGTTGGTAAGCTTGCATTCTTCAGAGTATACTCTGGTACATGTAACTCAGGTTCATATGTATTAAATGCATCAAAGGATAAAAAAGAACGTATTGGACGTATCGTACAGATGCATGCCAATAAGCGTACAGAAATAGATAAAGTATATTCAGGAGATATCGCTGCTGCTGTAGGTTTCAAATTTACAACAACCGGTGATACAATCTGTGATGAACAGCATCCTGTAATCCTTGAATCTATGGAATTCCCAGAACCTGTTATCGAGCTCGCAATCGAGCCTAAGACAAAGAACGATCAGGGTAAGATGGGTGAAGCTTTAGCAAAACTTGCTGAAGAAGATCCAACATTCAAAGCTCATACAGATCAGGAAACAGGTCAGACAATTATTGCCGGAATGGGTGAGTTACATCTTGAAGTTATCGTAGACCGTCTTCTTCGTGAATTTAAGGTTGAAGCTAACGTAGGTGCCCCACAGGTAGCATATAAGGAAACAATCACAAAACCTGTTGATGTTGATAGCAAGTATGCTAAACAGTCAGGTGGTCGTGGACAGTACGGACACTGTAAAGTTAAATTTGAGCCTATGGATCCAAACGGTGAAGAAACATTCAAGTTCGTATCTACTGTAGTAGGTGGTGCTATTCCTAAGGAATACATTCCATCTGTTGGAGAAGGTATTGAAGAAGCTACTAAAGCAGGTATCCTTGCAGGTTTCCCTGTACTTGGTGTATCAGCTAACGTATACGATGGTTCTTACCATGAAGTCGATTCATCAGAAATGGCATTCCACATTGCCGGATCTATGGCATTCAAGGAAGCTATGCAGAAGGCTAATCCTGTTCTCCTTGAGCCTATCATGAAAGTTGAAGTTACAATGCCTGAAGAATATATGGGCGATGTAATCGGAAGCTTAAATGCTAAGCGTGGACAGATCCAGAGCATGGATGACATCGGTGGCGGTAAGATGGTAACAGCATTAGTTCCACTTGCTGAAATGTTCGGATATTCAACAGAACTCCGTTCATCTACACAGGGTCGTGGTAACTACTCAATGTTCTTCCAGAAATATGAGCAGGTACCTAAGAATGTACAGGATAAAGTAATCGCTGCAAGAGCAAAATAAATATTGAAAAAATTTCTTTTATGAAATATAATTAAAAAAGCTTATAAAAAAAGACAACCCGGAAGAGGGAAAATTTAAGGAGGATTTTTTTAAAATGGCTAAAGCTAAATTTGAAAGAACTAAACCACATTGTAACATTGGTACAATCGGACACGTTGACCATGGTAAAACAACTTTAACAGCTGCTATCACTAAGACTCTTAATGCAAGACTTGGTACAGGTGAAGCTGTTGCATTCGAAAATATCGATAAGGCTCCAGAAGAAAGAGAAAGAGGAATCACAATTTCTACTGCTCACGTTGAATATGAGACAGAGAGAAGACATTATGCACACGTTGACTGCCCAGGCCATGCTGACTATGTAAAGAACATGATCACCGGTGCTGCTCAGATGGATGGCGCTATCCTCGTTGTTGCTGCTACTGATGGTGTTATGGCACAGACAAAGGAACATATCCTTCTTGCTCGTCAGGTTGGTGTTCCATATATCGTTGTATTCCTTAACAAGTGCGATATGGTTGATGATGAAGAACTTATCGAATTAGTTGAAATGGAAGTTACAGAACAGCTTGAAGAATATGGATTCAAAGGTTGTCCAATCATTAAGGGTTCAGCTCTTAAAGCACTTGAAGATCCTTTCAGTGAATGGGGTGATAAGATTCTTGAACTTATGCACACAGTTGATGAATATATCCCAGATCCTGTAAGAGATACAGATAAGCCATTCCTTATGCCAGTAGAAGACGTATTCACAATCACAGGTCGTGGTACTGTTGCTACAGGTAGAGTAGAAAGAGGAACACTTCACCTTAATGATGAACTTGAAATCCTTGGTGTTAAGGAAGATGTTCTTAAGACAGTTGTTACTGGTATCGAAATGTTCAGAAAACAGCTTGATGAAGCTATGGCTGGTGATAACATCGGAGCTCTTCTCCGTGGTGTTAACCGTGATCAGATCGTTCGTGGACAGGTACTTGCAAAACCAGGTACAGTTACATGTCATAGAAAATTTACTGCTCAGGTTTACGTTTTAACAAAAGATGAAGGTGGACGTCATACTCCATTCTTCAACAACTATCGTCCACAGTTCTACTTCAGAACAACAGACGTAACAGGTGTTTGCGAACTTCCAGCCGGAACAGAAATGTGCATGCCTGGTGATAACGTAGAAATGACAATCGAACTCATCCATCCAATCGCTATGGAACAGGGTCTTACATTCGCTATCCGTGAAGGTGGTAGAACAGTAGGTTCAGGAAGAGTTGCAACAATTATCGAATAATTAAATATTATTCAGTAAATTCAAGGGTTTCGGAGATTCCTCCGGAACCCTTTTTAGATGCGATAATAATGAAGATGGGTGTGAGTGGTGCCAAAATGGTGCCAAAAAACAAAAAGAATGTGTTCATTAAGATTCGATACATCTAATACAATATACAGATGCATATAGTGGAGATCGTTGTGCGAAAGTTTCTTGAAGATAACCCATGGTTGTGATATAATATTTTGTAGAATTTTATAAGTTCTTGATGTATGGTGGAGGAAATATTATGGCTGTATCATACAACAGATTATGGAAACTATTAGTGGATAGAAAAAAGAGCAAAGCAGACCTTAGAAAACAGGCAGAAATTGCGCCTAATACAATGACGAAACTCCGGAGAGATGAAGAAGTTACATTGGGAGTGTTGGTAAGACATTTGATGTGGATTATGGAGATATTATGGAGTATGTGAAGGATTAGTATAGTTTAAGTCTCAAATAATGGACAACGATTTATGATACAATGAGTGAGAAAAAAGAAATATAGGTAAAAGAAGATGGAGAAAAGAAAACTAAAAGTATTTGAAGCCTTTGCAGGTATAGGTGCACAGGCTACTGCGTTAGAAAGAATAGGTATTGATTATGAAATAGTAGGAATAAGTGATTGGTTTACAGATGCGATAATTTGTTATGATGCAATACATTGTAAGGATGAGCCGATTCCGGAATTGCCAAGCAAGAAAGAACAGATTGAGTACCTCAATAATTTTGAGTTTAGTAAAGATTCGGTGCATCCATCCAAAATTGATAGACTAGATACAGAATATCTAGAAAAATTGTATATAGCGAATAAAAGAACAAAGAATATGGGGTCAATTACTAAACTGAGAGCAGAGAATATGCCAGAGTGTGATTTATTGGTGTATAGTTTCCCGTGTCAAGATTTATCGACTGGTGGTAAAGGATTAGGAATGAAGAAAGGATCGGGAACTCGATCTGGTTTGTTATGGGAAATAGAGAGAATCTTATCAGAATTAAATAAAGAAGATAGATTACCAGAGTATCTTTTACTTGAGAATGTTAAAACAATAATGGCAAAATCAAATGAAGCTGATTTGAAAGAATGGCTTAGCTTTTTGGAAGGATTAGGCTATGTTAATGATGAGTGTATGATTTTAAATGCTCTTGATTTTGCTGTTCCACAAGATAGAGAAAGAGCTTTTATTGTAAGCCACCTTGGTTCAAAATTGAATGTTAAGAATGATATTCAATACAAGGAAAGAAAATATGAATTTGATAGGTTTTTTAGAAATAACTATAAAATAAAAAAATATAAAAATGAAGCGGATATTGCTCAGCTAAATAAGACACCATCAAGAGAGCAAATGTGGAAGATAAATGGTCGTGAGTTAAATGAAGGCACAACTGTAAGGACAATTACCTGTAATATGGATAGGACTCATTGCGCGGCATTGTTTCCGTATAAAGGAGCTAAAGGAGACTCGTATAGAAGACCAACAATAAGAGAAGCCTTTTTGTTGATGGGTTTTACTGAGGAGGAATATGAAAGAACAGAATATTTGGATTTTAGTTATAGAAAGATGAACAAATTAATTGGAAATGCAATTGTTGTAGATGTGTTAGCAGAAATTTTTAAAGCAATGTTTAACGAAGAGGAGTGGTTGTATGATTAGATTGCCGATAGATACGAAATCATTGTATTTTAATATTAAAAATGATAATCAATCTGGACATACAGCGACGGTAGCAACTCCTTTAAGGCAAGGAAAAATGGTACATGATGAATTGGCACAAATATATAATCTTCCAGAAAATGTTGGAAGCAGGAGCAGAGAAGGGATAATAGCTAAAATATTGAAAAACTCGCGTGCAGAAGCTATTATTCCGCATGTTTATGTATTTGACAAAATCTCGGTTAATGGAGAGAAAATAGAAGATATACCAGCATTTTGCATTTATATAAGAGAAGAAACAGCAGAAAATAATGTACACTGCGGAAGGCAAAAAGTACATTATCCACCATCTTTTAGATATGAAGACGATTATATAGAGATAAATAATAAAGAAGTAGTACGTGCAATGTCTGAGAGACTAAAAAGTTATGCTTATTTGATTGAGGCATTTGAATATGACCCCGAGGGAAAAATATTGAATTTTGATGCACTGATTGTTGGTGAGAACGATGTTCCGTATTCTAAAGTATTTTTAAATAAAAAAGGAGTGGGGAATAAATTTACGGGTGCTTTCAATGAGAGTGTAGACTCCTATGATACTGAAATAATAGCATTGAGAGAACATTTGGGTTATGAAAATGTGGGACCAGATAATTTTGAGGAAATACAGAAAAACAACAAAGAGTTAGCAATTGATATTATTATTAAAGATTTGCAACAAAAGGGAATCGAAGGAATAAGACGATTGTCAAATGAATATCCATATTCGCTATATGATTTGGAAATAAATAAAGATGGAAGAAAACAATACATAATAGTAAAAAATACAGCAACGAAATTGAATTATTTCACAATGCCATACAATAAGATCAAATTTTGTATGGATTTTGACGAGATGGTTTCTATTGCATTGGTAAGGGACATAACGGGAAGCCCTTGCATTGAATGGTATTCTGCAAGTGACATAAATAACATGAATAAGTCAATAAATTCCATAACATATGAGAAAAGAGGGTAAAAAGTGAGTCAACTGGTTCAAAGAGATTTTCCAGCAAAAACGTTATTAAATGGATTGCGATCAATTGGATATAGTTTTTCAACAGCTGTGGCGGATATAATTGATAATAGCATTTCAGCGAGAGCAACAGAAATACATATATATTCAGAAGCATTATCTGATATACCATATTTTTGTATATTAGATAATGGGTGTGGAATGACAATGGAAAAACTCGATAATGCAATGTTGCCTGGTTCAAATAGAGATGATGTAGAAGATTCGGATTTGGAATTGGGAAGATTTGGGTTAGGGTTGAAATCAGCATCTTTATCACAATGTCGGGAATTTATTGTAGTGACAAAGAACAATGGAAATATATATTCAATGGCTTTTGACTTGGACGAAATTAAAGATCACTTATTTCTAAAAATTTTGACAAGTGAGGAAATATTAAAGTTACCGGTGGTAGATAAACTTTTACAGTTTGAAAGCGGTACATTAGTTATTTGGACTAAATTTGATAAAATAGAAGAAGAAGCTAAAAATTTTGAGGAAAGTTTTAGGCGATTGGTTGGAGAGTCAAAAAAACATGTTGAATTGGTTTTTCATCGTTTTTATGATGAGATTAGCATTTTCTACAATGAAAAGCGCATTGAAAGAAGAGATCCGTTTTTGTTGAATTCTTTAGGACGTCAGCAAACGGGAAGAACATCAGCAATTGACATTAAAGGTAATAAGATAATGGTTACTCCATATACATTACCATTTGCTAAAACTCTTACGGCTGAAGAGATGAACTTATTAGGGAATCCCAAAAGTATTTATGATGAACAAGGGTTTTATTTGTATAGAAACAAAAGACTTATTTCATGGGGAAATTGGTTGCGTATGGGAATAAGAAGTGAACTAAATAAATTGGCAAGAATACAAGTGGATATACCATCTACGTTGGATGATGTTTGGATGCTTGATGTAAAGAAATCGTCAGCTAAAATACCGGACAAGATACGTGATCGTATTAAAATGTCAGTTGAAGAGTCTATTGTTAGAAGCAAGCGTACAGTTAGAAATCCTGGGGTGAAAGAAGCAGCTCCACAATTTACAGTATGGGAACGATTAAGTGAAAGTGATGGAAATGTGAAGTATCAAATAAATAGGGAATTGCCAATAGTAAAAGGGCTGTTGGATTCGTTGAATGCTGAACAGAAAGAATTGCTAACGGATTTATTATTTCAGTTGGAGCAGAGTATTCCTAAATACAGAATTAATAATGATATGATGGATTCTGTAAATATTATTAATGATACTTTATCGGTGGAAGAGGAAGAGTTAATAGGGCAATTAAAACGTTGTTTGTCCTTATTTCCACGTGAAAATTGGAAGGATACTATAGATAAGCTGTTAGTCTCAGAAATATATTTAGCGATTGCACATAGAAAAGAAGAAATATACGCGAGGTTATTATAGAATATGGAACAAAAATTAGTAGATAGTATATATAATGTTTTGAAAATTAAACTTAATTCACAGAAGAAGACATATACACATTCTGAAATAGTAGAGAATACGAAAAATGTGGCGTTAGCTGTATTTGATATTGATGAACCAGATATTATAGATTTTGTAGTTACTAAATACGAAGAGAATCATCCGAATATTTGTGTACACGAACCAGATGTATTATTGAATGATGATACATCTGGCAAGTGGTTTGAAAGAAAAAAAGAAATATTGCAACATAGTTTAATTGATGGATATGTAAAAAGGTATGAAAATTACTTGCGACGAGAAGACTTTGATGAATCTGTAATTGAGCAGATGGAATTGGATTGTGAAAAGATTTTAAAGCAATGTGCTAATCCAGAAATGACTATGAATGTTAATGAAAGAAAGAAGAGAGGTTTAGTTGTAGGAGATGTACAATCGGGAAAGACGGCTAACTATCTTGCATTAATTAATATGGCTTGCGACTATGGATATAAAACAATTGTTTTGCTTGCGGGTATGACAGATTCTTTACGTCAACAAACGCAGTTCAGAGTTGATGAAGGATTTATTGGAGCAATTAGCGATAGTATTGGTAATACAGATATTGCTTATATTGGTGTTGGAGAAGAGGAAGATATTAAACAATATTATGCTATTCCATTAACGAATAATGAAAATGATTTTGTTAAATTTGTAAAGAAAAATTATAATTTTACTAGCGGAGACTTTATTAAACCAGTAGTGTTGGTTGTTAAAAAAAATGCATCTGTATTAAACCAGTTAGGCGATTGGCTAAATCCCAATAAGCATAATATTAATTATGAAAATTTACTTATTATTGATGATGAAGCGGATAATGCATCCATTAATACTAAAAAACCGGAATGTGATCCATCTAGGATTAATGAACAGATTAGAAATCTATTCAATAGTTTTCCTATTGTTTCTTATGTAGGTTACACGGCAACACCATTCGCAAATATATTTGTTAATCCAGACGATAACGAGAAATATTTAGACTTGTTTCCTTCTGATTTTATTATGTTATTAAATGCACCGACAAATTATTTCGGTGCGGCAAAAGTATTTGCATATGATGGAGATAACAATTCTCGATATATCAGGGAATTAGATGAATCGGAAAAGTTTTTTTTACCGCCCAAGCATAAAAAAGACGAATATGTATTTTCAACTTTGCCTGAGAGTTTAAAAGAAGCAATTTTATGTTTTTTGATTAATAATGTTATTAGAACAATACAAGGGGCAGAAAAAAAGCATCGTTCTATGTTGATAAACATTTCAGTGTTTAATGTAATGCATGACCAGATAAAAACTGCGGTCGATAATTATATAGAGAATATAGCCTATGTTATAGAACAGGAATCATATAAACCTTTGTCTGATTTTATCAAGAATTTAGAAATGAACAAACTTTATAGAATATATAATGGGGAATATCCGGGAAATAACATAGATTTTTATGGACCATTTAGGGGAAAAATAAAGTGGGAACAAATTCAAGCTGGGTTATACGATGAAGTAAAGAAAATAGAAACAGTTGTTATAAACAATAAGAATAAGAAAGACAGATTTACCTATAAAAATGCAAAATATGAAGAAAGTGGTGCACGTGTAATTGCTATCGGTGGTTATGTGCTATCGCGAGGACTAACATTAGAAGGATTGATGATTAGTTATTTTAGCAGAAATTCATCAGCATATGATTCTCTTTTGCAGATGTGTAGATGGTTCGGATATAGACCGGGATATGAGGAACTCTGTCGGGTGTATATTTCACCAATTAATATTATGAATTTTAGAGCAGTGATAGATGCTGTAGAAGATTTAAAAATGCAATTTCGCGAGATGATAATTCGGAAAAAGAAACCGAAAGATTTTGGATTGATGGTAAAAGAATCTCCTGACACGTTAGAAACATCTTTGTTTATTACTAGCAGAAATAAAATGTATAACACTGGAAAAATCGAACATGTCATAAATTATGGTGGTACATATGCAGATACATCAAAGCTGTATGTAAATAAGGATTGCAATTCATTAAACAGGCAGCATGTGGAGGATATGTTTGATAATATTATTTCTGAGGGAGCTGGGGAAATAGTAGAAGATGCGTCCAAATACTTAATCAAAGATGTCGATAAAAGATTTGTCGCAGAGTGTATAAAAAAATTGTCTGTGCCATATGAAAATACTAAATTTGATACGGATAATATGGCAACATATATAATGACCAATAAATCTTTTCCAAAATGGGATATCGTTGTGGCTACGGGCTCAAGTACAGCAAAGGAGTATAAAGGGGAAAAAGCCGTTGTGAGAAGTTTTAGAAAGCGCGAAAGCGAAAAGATAATTCGAATTGGTGATATGAATAATAGAATTATTGATCCTGGAATCTTCTCGAATGGCTTATCTGCTAAACAGATGGATGTAGCAAAGCAGCATGCAAAAGAACGAGTTGCTTTGGCTGGTAAAGGTAATCCTGAAAGTTTGACCGTGCCTGACTATTTGGCAGTTACCGATAGAAATCCATTGTTTGTCATATATCCTATGGAAATAAAGCCTTTAGATGACTTGACAGGTGATAGTGATTCTAAATTGGTTGAAGAGTTATGTAAGGAATTGATTTTTGGATTTGCAGTAGGTTTTCCAGCCATAGAGAATGCAGAACGTATGGTATATAGGGCAAATAAAGTTAAGATTGACGAAATTACAGAACATAGAGATGATCCTGAAGTTGAAGAGGAGTTTTATACAGATGATTGATGTACAGAAGATATTTGAGGAATTAAACAGAGCAGATGGATTTATAAAAATAAAGATTGAAGAAAGTCCTGTGGGTATATATTGTGGAGTAAAAGAAAATGGACTGCCATGTTTAGCTTTTATGTCGCAACATCCTCCATTGACGATAGAATCAACGCAATATTTACAAGTAACACAATGGTCTGAGAATAATTCTGTATATTGGTCAAGATTTGATTTGGGACTTGGAAATGCTAGAACGGTATTTTATTCGCTGTGTATAGATTTGATTAAAGCATCAGTAGGTTGTAATAATGATGAACAAGCAATGAATGCAATTAAAAATAAGTATATGATTTGGCGAAAAATGTTTAGAAAAGCCAAAGGGAGTATGACTGAGGAATCCTATAAGGGAATGTTTGGTGAATTATATTTTTTAAAGCATTATTTATGGCCACAAATTGGATTGAGTAACGCTATACGCTCTTGGAGTGGTCCTGATCTGACGGCAAAAGATTATTCATATAAAGAGGATTGGTATGAAGTAAAGACTATTTCAACAAATTCTAACAGTGTATCAATATCATCGCTTACACAGTTAGAATCAGTAACATCTGGTCATTTGGTGGTGGTTCGTGTGGAGCAAATGTCATCTGAATATAATGAAGGTGATTATTGCGTAGAAAAAATAATTTCAGATATCATGCGTAGTGTAGATGATGAAGAGGTTAAAGACCTTTTTATTAATAAGATACTGTCGTATGGGTATGATTTTGACGAATGTGAAAATACATTTCATAGATATAGAGTAGCGAACGGAAAATTTTATCTTGTAGATAATAATTTTCCTCGGATTACTACTGATAGTGTCTCTTACAAAGAAGTTATAAAGGTTACATATTCTTTGGCTTTAGATGGAATACAGAAATACACGGAGGATATAGATGGTTTCAATTGAAGAATTCAGAGAAAGTTTTATTAATGAGGAAGTAAATGCGGCTGCGGTTGTCGATTCAAGATATCCAATAGAGGTATTTATTGATGTTGCCTCGGATATTTTGGAAAATGATTATTCGCTTATATCGGGAATGGAACAATGTTATTTTGAGTTCACAAAAGGAAATAGAGCATATAAAAGCATGCGAATTGATGCAGCCTATTTAGATTTTGCGACTAATACAATTAATTTATTATACGCAGATTATAATGAGGGTGAAGTCAAAAATATAACAAATGAATTCATTATGTCTAAGACACAATTGATGTTGAATTATATGGAGAATATCTTTAAGGGGTATTTTAATAATGGTGAAATTTCTGATCCTGCAGTACAACTAGCAAAGGACATTAAGAATAATATTTCAGAAATTGGTACTATCCATTTATTTATTATAAGTACGGACCAATTAAGTAAAACTGTAAAGAAATTACCTACTTCAGTCTTTAAGGTAGGAGATAAAAAGATACAAGTTATAGTTGATGTGTTGGATATTGAAAAAATCTATAAATCCAGAATGGCTGGTTTTGAGAAAGAGGATTTAGTTATTTCGTGCGAAGAATATAATATAGAGGGTATTCCATGCATAAAAGCAGATATAGAAACAGAACAATACGAATCATATTTAGCAATTGTACCAGGAGAGTTTTTGGCACAGATATATAAAGAACATGGTTCTAAATTACTTGAATCAAATGTGCGCTCATTTCTCAAATTTAATGGAGTTGTAAACAAGGGTATTAGAGGTACTATCCTCAATGAAAAGGATAGATTCTTTACATACAATAACGGAATTTCAACAACTGCGACTGCGGTTTCAACTGAAGTAACTGAACGAGGATTATTGATTAAGTCATTTGAAAATTTACAAATAATTAATGGTGGTCAAACAACAGCAACTTTAGCGACAACTAAAATTAAAAATAATGCAGATTTGTCTGGTGTTTATATTCAGATGAAGTTAACAATACTGAAAGATGAAAATCCGGAATTGATAAGAAATATTGCGCGATTTGCCAATAGTCAGAATAAGGTTAAAACGGCAGATTTAAATTCAAGTCATCCTTTCTATGTGAGGATGGAAGATTTTTCGAGAAAGATTTATGCACCACTAGTTGCAGGACAAATATATCAGCAATTATGGTTCTTTGAGCGCACGAGAGGTCAGTATGAGCAACCACTAATGCAAATGACAAAGAAGCAAGTGGCAGATTATAAATTGGTCAGACCACGTGCTATGAAATTTTCTTTGACAGATATGGCAAAGTATATTAATGCTGCAGATTTGTTGCCGCATTATGTTTCATGGGGTGGAGAAGTCAATGCAGCACATTTCCATACTAATATGGAAAAACAATGGGAAAAAGATGATAGTGTCTTTAATGAATTATATTACAAAGAATTAATTGGTAAGAAGATATTGTTTGAGCATATAGGGTGTATTATTTCTAATCAATTATGGTATCAGGAAAAGCGTGCGTACAGACCACAGTTAATTGCGTATACTTTTTCGAGATTAGTTCTTGCAGCTAAGGAGAAAGGCTTAAAAATCAATTACAGAAAAATATGGGATTTACAGAATGTTCCAGAATGTTTAGATGAAGGTATTTCTCAAATCGCAAAATTGGTATTTGATGCAATTTATGATGATAGTAGGGTAAATGCTCATATTGAAACATATTGCAAAAAAGTAGAATGCTGGAATGTTATCTCGAAAATACCATATGAACTTTCGGAGCAAGCCAGAGACGCGTTAGTTGATGAAAAAGAGCTAAAAGTCGAGAAAGCACGAGCTAAGAAAGAACAGAAATTTAATTCTTCAATCCAAGATGAAATTACTATTTTTCATCAAGGTGCAGCATATTGGGAATCTTTGATTGCCAGGGGCAAGTTCCAAGAAGTTTTGTCAGAGGCACAGGAACGAAGCTTACTTAACGCAATTAAGTATTGCAATTTGGAATATTTGGAATTAAGTAGAAAACAGGTTGCAGATATTGTAGCGACAATTGATGCATTGAGAGAGTTTGGAATAGAATAGAAGCTACTGCGGTATGAATAAAACGTAGTATTGAATAGGCATGTTTCGTAAGTTGGTAGTGACTATGGTAGAAGATAAAGAGTTTAATTTCAACAAATTTTGGGGAAGCCCTTTAATAGAACCGCATGTTGTTTTTCGCCGTAATAGTAATATGTATTGTGTGTATTGCGGGAATAAAGCGGATACAAGAGAACATTGTCCTTCTAGGGCATTTTTGAATAAGCCGTATCCAACAGATTTGCCGACTGTACCGGCATGTAAACACTGTAACAATGGATTTTCTGCGGATGAGAGATACACAAGTGCATATATTAACTATTTGTATGAATATTATGAGACTGGCAATATAGATATATTGGTGTCGAGTAATGAAAATATAAGTGATAATGATGATGCAAGGAAAGCAGCTGAGAGATTTGTTCAGAATCCTTATAGTGATGAACGATTGATGCAAATTTTTACAAAATTAGCAATTGGTCATGTTGTATACGAAATGAGTGCGGGGTATTATAGCCAAGAGTACACAATAAAGATTGCAAGAATTGCATATGGTATAAAACATTTGTTAGAACCTGCAGAATGGAAAGAGTTGGAAAGAGCTGAGATAATTACTAATGAGATATTGCCGGAAGTGGGTTCTAGAGCATTTAGAAATATATATGTAGTAGAAATGGAAATGAACTCAGTAGAGGGAAATCTGGATAGGATTCCAATGCTTCTTGTGGATTGAGTAGATGTTCAATCAGGGTATTATAAATATCAAGTTTATTTAAAAAATGAACAGGTTTGGGTAAAAATGATTATAAGAGATTTTTTATACTGTGAAGTTGTCATATTGCTGAATAGTATAGAGTAAAAGACATTTTGCTGAGATATTTATCGTGAAAATAATTTTTTGGAGTTGGTATAGAATGGATAAAACATTTGACCTTTCACAATTTGATGAATACAGAGAAGACAACAGAAGAGAAGTGAAAAAAGCAGACGGTGGCTTGCCGGTTTCATTGTGGGATACCTATTCTTCATTTGCTAATTGCTATGGAGGAGTTATTATTCTTGGTGTCAAAGAAAATAAAGATGGCAGTTGGAGAACTACTGGTCTTCAGAATGCATCCAAGCTCCGCAAAGAATTATGGGATAATATGAACAATCCTAAGAAGGTAAGTATTAACCTTTTGTCGGAAGATGATGTTCAGACCTATGAAGTTGGAGATAATAAAGATGTCATTATGGTTATTTATGTACCTATGGCGAAACGTGAGCAGAAGCCAGTTTACATCAATAATGACATTTTTAATGGTACATTCCGTCGCAATTATGAGGGAGATTATCATTGTACCAGACTGCAGGTAAAGACAATGCTTCGCGACCAGACCGAGCGTACTATGGATATGGAAGTGTTGGACAAGGTTCCTATGGAGGATTTGAATTATGATACCATTCATGGATATCGTAACAGCCATCGTTCGTTGAAAGAGGGACATCCTTTTGAACGATTGAACGACCATGAGTATCTAAGAAGTATAGGCGCAGCTGCAATATCTGATGAAGACGGACAATTACATCCTACGGCAGCGGGTATGTTGATGTTTGGTGACGAGTACAATATTGTCCGCCATTTCCCTGAGTATTTCTTGGATTACAGAGAAGAATTAGATCCGACAACACGTTGGAGTGATAGATTGCAGTCTAGCTCAGGCGAATGGTCTGGAAATGTGTGCGATTTCTATTTTAGAGTTTACAATAAAATCATTAAAGACGTAAAAGTACCATTTAAAATGTCCGGTGGAGAGCGTGTTGATGATACACCAGTGCATAAGGCACTTCGTGAAGCATTGGCAAACTGCCTGATTAATGCGGATTATCATGGATTGCGTGGTGTTGTTATCCGTAAAGAACCGGACAAGCTGATTTTGGCAAATCCTGGTTATGTCAGAACCGGCAAAAAACAGATGCGCATTGGTGGTGAGTCTGACCCGCGAAACAAGGCACTTATGAAAATGTTTAATCTTATCAACATCGGTGAACGTGCCGGAAGTGGTGTGCCGAATATCTTTAACGTATGGGAAGATGAAGGCTGGGAAGAACCGGTGATTGAGGAGAGATTTGATCCGGATAGAACGGTGCTGACACTTTCGTTTGTGAAAAAGGATAAGAAAGAATCAAATTTCTTAAATAAAAAGGCAAGTGAACTGAAGAGTGAGCCAGTTGTGAAAATTATGGATTATTTGGAACATAATAACGAAATTACAACTGCTAAAGGTATGGAGATAACGGGAAAATCAGAAGCACAAGTAAGAAGGTACTTAAAGGGATTATGTAATATAGGTGTAATTAGGAGTACAAAGGCTACAAAAGGAAATATCTATGTTAAGAACATATAATTCGCTCATGGTTTTGTGCATATAGTGAGCGAATTGTGATTGAATTATGAACGGATTTTGATTTAAAATACAGAGGTGATAAGATGATTGCAGCAGTGTTATTAAGGCATTATAAAAACTATGGCAATGTAAAATTTGTGCCAATTTGTGATAATGCAAACTATAGATATTCTGTTTATGTTGGTAACAATGGTGTGGGAAAAAGTGCAATACTGGAAGCATTGGATGTTGAATTAAATGGTAGATTTTGGAATGTCACTTTCAATATGAAAAAGTCAGAAGCATTTATTTGTCCGCTTTTTCTTATCGAAAAAAAGAAAATACCAACAAGTAGACAGGGCCTATTTTCGGTAGTTAGTGACTTTTTTTGGAATACAGATGAAGCAACAAATGCGAATGTAAAAAGCAATAAGGAATTAAAAGAGTTTATACGATATAAAAATGCATTAAAGGAAACGTATAAAGAAACGCATTATATTATTTTGATTGGAACAAGTTATGATAATCCTAAAGGAGTGTATTGTGCAACTTTTTAAGGTGCAATTGAAAAGGAGTTGGAAAGAAAATTATTAATGGATTCAACACAAGTTAAGGAAGCTTTGATGGATGTAAAGAAGATAATACACGGACTGTATAGCTATCTATATATACCAGTCGAAGAGGCACCTAATGAATTATTAAAATTACAGAACAAAACAATGCAACAATTGCTCAATAAAAATATTTTGTCTGAGATTGAGAAAATATTAAATAAAAAGACAAATGGAAAATCTATTGTTACTTTAATTAACGATAATCTGGACGAATTTATTAATGACGTAAATACTATTATTTCAGGAATAGATAGTAAGTATAGTTTTATGAGTGAAGCAGGAAATAAAAAGAGTTTAACGGCGAAAGATATTCGTGAGAAAATTTTGGAAGCTTATTTTCCGTTAAGAACCCTTAAAGCTAATAATCATCGAATTGAACAGTTGAGTTCTGGTGAACAAAGAAAGGCCATTATTGATATTGCATATTCGATTCTAATGGCAAATGGCGATAAAGAAACGGAGAGAGATATTGTTTTGGCTATTGATGAGCCAGAAACCTCAATGCACATTTCAAATTGCTTTAACCAGTTTTTAATGCTGGAGGAGCTGGCGAGAACACATCAAAGGCAAGTGATGATTACAACACATTGGTATGGTTTTTTGCCTATTGCACAGAATGGAAAATTGCATCACATATTATCAACTGGTAACACAGCAAAAGTAGATACATTTTCTTTGTATAGTATACTTGAAGAAAGAAGAAACTTTCCTGATGTAATAGAATTGAAAAGTATGTATGATTTGGCTACCAGCATTATTACATATATGCGTGCAAAACCTGAAATAAGCTGGATTATATGTGAAGGAAGCGATGATAAAGTATATTTGGAATATATACTAAAAGATTATAAGTCGATTTCAATACTTCCAGTTGGTGGATGTGGTAACGTTGTTAAATTATATCAGTTGTTGTACAGTCCGTTAACTGAAAAAGCAGAAGGGAAAGATGGAAAAGCATTGTTTCTAATGGATACAGATTTATTATATAAATCCATTAATAAACCTCTCGAATTTAGTTCAAACAGTAGTTCTATTTTTTTGCGAAGGTTGCAGATTGATAAAGGTGAAATAAAACTACTAGATCCTTGCAATCCCAATATTTATAGTCAAACAGAAATTGAGGACTGCTTAAATCCCAGATGTTATTATGAAGCCGTTATGAAAGCCATTCATAATAGTGGTAATAGTAAATTGAAGTCTCTTGCAAAAAAATATTCTTTTGTGGAAGATGCAAAAGTTTCAGTATTACGAGGAGACGATTCTTGTATTCGAGCATTAGATTGTAAAGTTATATCACAAAAAAGTCAGATAGTAGATTTTGCTGAAAGTTCAGAAAACAAGTATACAATAGCAAAACTATATAAAGAGATTTGTGAACAATCCACAGATGAAGTTGAACACAAATTAGAAAAATGCGTTACCAGTCTTTTGGGTATTTTTAAATGATATTTATGAAAGAACAATGGAGTAGCAAAGAAAAGGGGGAGGAATTAAATTTAAGTATCATTAAAATGCAGAGGCGGGAGAAAAGGCGATGCTACATAAGTATATTAAAGAAAACTACTAACCTGTAGATCCTATTTTCTTCTCGGACTGATGAAATAAAGATGCAACAGGGTCTATATCTAATCAGCAATTAACTGAACTTTGTAGCAAAAGAATAATATATAAGTATGATGACTGAACAAACCACTGTAGATTTTGATTTACATTCCCTTTCGACCATGCTATGATATCACCAAGGTGGACGAAAAAATGGTGGTGCTTTAAGGTAAATATCAAGTTGTGATACGCCGAAATTTGTTGGAAATCGTGATACGCACATGCTACATTTCCTCTGGAAAAAGTAAAGATAATAGGTAAAATATCCATAAAATGAGGTAAAAACGGCAAAATCCGTAACAAATAAGTTTCTGAATACGACTCCAACCGACCGTGAAGGTGGTAGAACAGTAGGTTCAGGAAGAGTTGCAACAGTTATCGAATAAGATATTGCTGTAATAAGCGAAGCTTAATATAAGACTAATAAGCCCGGAGGGTGTTTACACCCCACCGGGCTTTGTTGTGTTTAGATATTTAAAATCAGATAAACCGATTAACAGACATTTGTTACATATATAATTGCGTCTGCGATTTCTATCCCGGTAAGGCATTTCTTCCCTAATGAAAGTAAAAGCTTTTATGAATGGAAGTAGCTGTTTTTGGAATTTGGCGGGGCATATTATTAAAGGAACACTACCTGCATATTTATTATCAAATCTGACGGATGCATGGGTAACTATTGGGAATGGCGTGAGTTTTATTATAGGGAAAATGACCATTCGCGACAAAAAGAAAAGGATGGTAGGATAATCTAACATCCTTTAATCATATCAACAAAATATTCATGTATCCTTGTATCATTATCGAGTTCGGGGTGGAAAGACATTGCCAGTTGATTTTTATACCTGACGGCAATGGTATGGTTGTTTTCTTTTGCGAGAATATCAACATCATCACTGCTGCTTTCTATGTAAGGGGCACGGATAAAAGTCATTGGAATCTTTCCGATACCTTTGAAATCTTCCTCTGTAAAGAAGCTGCCAAGCTGTCTTCCGTAGGCGTTACGCTTAACTGTAACGGGTAATGTGCCAAAATATGTATGACTGTCATTTTCAAGCTTTTTGGCTAAAAGAATCAGTCCTGCACAGGTGGCAAGAACGGGAATCTCGTTCTTAATCATATTTTTAAGAGTATCAAACATATCCAGCTCTTTTAATAATTTACCCTGAACGGTGCTTTCGCCGCCGGGAAGAATAATACCATCAAAAGGTTTGTCCAAATCATCTTTTTTCCTAAGCTCTACAGAATCAATTCCCAGTTCTTTAAGCCTTTTTATATGCTCTGCAAAAGCTCCCTGAACGGCAAGCACACCAATAGTCATATTATTTTCCTCTTTCTGCCATTAAAAGTTCAATTTCCTGTTCGTTAATACCAACCATAGCTTCGCCAAGATCCTCTGAAAGAGAGGCGATGAGGCTTGCATCCGTGTAGTTTGTTACAGCTTTAACAATCGCATTGGCTCTCTTTTCAGGATTGCCTGATTTGAAAATACCTGAGCCTACGAATACACCTTCGGCACCGAGCTGCATCATAAGAGCTGCATCGGCAGGAGTTGCAACGCCGCCGGCTGCAAAGTTTACAACAGGAAGTCTTCCATTATCGTGTACATATACAACTAAATCATAAGGAACTCTTAATACTTTAGCTTCCTCAAAAAGTTCATCTTCGCGCATAGCTTTGATTTTGTTAATTTCACTGTTCATCATACGCATATGACGTACTGCCTGGACAACATCACCTGTACCCGGTTCACCCTTTGTACGAATCATTGATGCGCCTTCACTGATACGACGGAGTGCTTCGCCAAGGTCCTTTGCACCGCATACGAAAGGAACTTTGAATCTGGTCTTATCAATATGGTATACATCATCAGCAGGAGAAAGAACTTCGCTTTCATCGATGTAGTCAATTTCAATAGCTTCAAGAAGCTGTGCCTCAACAAAATGACCGATACGGCACTTTGCCATAACAGGAATAGAAACGGCGTTCTGGATTCCTTTAATCATTTTTGGGTCACTCATACGTGATACACCGCCGGCGGCACGGATATCTGCAGGGATTCTCTCAAGTGCCATTACAGCACATGCACCTGCCGCTTCTGCGATTTTAGCCTGCTCAGGAGTTGTAACGTCCATGATGACGCCGCCCTTTAACATCTGGGCAAGTTCTTTATTTAATTTGTATCTGTTTTCAGCCATTCTGATACCTCCAAGATTTTTGTTGTTTTATTAACTATTTGCAATTATAATGATTTCTGGATATATGAAAATATTCAAAATACATATATTCAAAAAGGTCAGATTTGGAGGGAAACTATTAATGCTTACATATTCTTTTGACAATATAGGGTCAGATTGTTTGTATATATACCTATATAAATGTATTAAAAATGACATAATACAAAGGATTCTTAAGGCGGGGGAGAAACTTCCGTCAAAGCGTAATCTTGCACGCAATCTGAACATAAGTGTTATTACCGTGGAAAATGCTTACGAACAATTAATTGCGGAAGGATATATTTATTCCGTACCTAAAAAAGGTTTTTTTGTGTCAGAGGTCAATCCCTCCCCTGTTGAAGCCGGAAATATAAACATGGATAATGTAAAGCTGACATCGGGAGAAAGCGTATATTTTGCAGATTTTACCAGTAACCAGACCAGAGCGGAACATTTTCCTTTTTCTATATGGGCAAAGATAACGAGGGAGTTGCTTACCAACAATCAGGCAGAGCTTTTAACGAATCCGCCCTGCGGCGGGATTATCCCACTCAGGAAAGCAATAGCAAACCATCTGAAGGAGTTCCGAAATATGACAGTTATGCCGGAGCAGATAATAATCGGTGCAGGAACGGAGTATCTGTATGGACAGTTAATTGAACTTCTTGGATTTAATCGTAAGTACGGTGTGGAGAATCCGGGATACGGCAAGATATATCAGATATATAAGAGCCATAGCGTTGATTGCGGCTATGTGGATATGGATTCCAACGGGATTATTATAGATGAACTGGAAAAAAAGAATATAGATATTATACATATTTCACCGTCACACCATTTCCCCACGGGAATAATAATGCCTGTCAGCAGAAGATATGAATTGTTAGGATGGGCTGCGTCCTCTGATAAACGCTACATAATAGAAGATGAATATGACAGCGAATTCCGCTTTGACAGACATCCGATTCCGGCACTGCAGACCATGGATGTACAGGATAAAGTTATCTACATAAATACTTTTACCAAGACACTTTCGTCCACAATCAGGGTGAGTTATATGGTTCTGCCCCAAAGCCTAGCGGAGAAATATTACAAAAAAATGTCTTTTTACTCATGTACGGTGTCAAATTTTGAACAGTACACACTGGCAGAGTTTATTAACAAAGGCTATTTTGAAAAACATATCAACAGGATGCAGAAGTATTATCTTAATAAGAGGGACAGACTTTTAAACATAATAGAAAGAAGTCCACTGTCATCACATGTGGAGATATCGGAAAAGGACTCCGGACTCCATTTTCTTATGAAAATAAAAACAACTCTTCCAGACAGTGAGGTTGTCCTTAAGCTGCAGCAAAATGGTATAAAAGTAACCGCATTGTCACAGTATTATAAGGAAACTTCTAATGACTCGGAGCATGTATTTATAATCAATTACTCCTTTGTCAATGAAGAAAATCTCGAAATGGCAGTAAAAACCATTTATCAATCGGGTATTTTATTGACTTTATCGTGATAGAGTGGTAATATGTTAAGGTATTTCACATAAGTAAATATGAATTACAGGAGGAAACAATTATGAAGAAGTTTTTAGCAATGATTTTGGCAGGTGTACTTGCTTTATCTTTAGCAGCATGCGGTAAGTCAGATAAGACATCGGCAGGAAGCAGCGAAAGCGACCTTGAGTATGTTAAGAACAAGGGAACACTTGTTGTCGGCATTACAGACTTTGCACCAATGGATTATAAAGATGACAACGGCAACTGGATTGGCTTTGACGCTGATATGGCTGCAGCATTTGCAGAAAGCCTTGGCGTAAAGGTTGAATTTGTAGAGATTACATGGGATAATAAGCTTATGGAACTTAAAGGCAAGACAATTGACTGTGTATGGAACGGAATGACATTAACAGAAGATGTTGTTTCAGCAATGGAATGCACAAAGCCATATTGCAATAATCAGCAGATTGTTATTGTAAAAAAAGAAAATGCTGATAAAATAAAAGATAAGGACAGCCTTAAAGACCTTGGATGGACTTATGCTGTTGAATCAAAGAGTGCAGGCAATGAAGTGGCAAATGAACTCGGACTTAAGGTTACAGAGGTAACAGCACAGTCAGATGCACTTATGGAAGTTGCAGGCGGAACATCGGATGCGGCAATTATTGATTCACTTATGGCTGCAGCAATGGTAGGAGAAGGAACTTCTTACGAGAACCTTACATATACAGTAGGTTTGAACGACGAGAAATACGGCGTAGGCTTCAGAAAAGGTTCTGACCTTGCAGAAGAATTAAATAAATTTTTTAAAGCAAGCTATGATGACGGCAGCATGAAGACATGCGCTGAGAAATATGGCGTGCAGGCTGCACTTATTGAACAGTAAATTTAAAGACATTAAGAGTGTGGAGTTCCACACTCTTTTTCTTTCTTAACAGAGGAACATAATAATGGAATTATTCGCAAAACAGTTTCCTGTGGTTGTTAAAGCACTTAACACAGGATTTTTACAGACATTAAAATTATTTATAGTGACACTTATAGGAGCCATTCCCCTTGGACTTATCATTACATTTGGCTCAACTTCTAAATTTCCACCTTTAAAATATATAACTAAAATATTTGTATGGATAATCCGCGGTACTCCGCTTATGATACAGCTGCTTATTATCTTTTATTTTCCGGGACTTGTGCTTAATAACCCTGTGTGGGGAGGCGGAGAATCAGGAAGGTTTATGGCAGCAGCGGTTGCATTTATAATTAACTACGCATGTTATTTTTCTGAAATATACAGGGGCGGGATTGAGTCGATACCGGTGGGACAGGACGAAGCAGGTCTTGTGCTTGGTATGAAAAAAAGCCAGATTTTCTTTAAAGTCAAGCTTAAACAGATGATTAAGAGAATTGTGCCTCCTATGTCCAATGAAATTATTACCCTTGTTAAGGATACATCCCTCGCAAGAATCATTGCATTGCAGGAGATTATCTGGGCCGGACAGGCATTTATGAAGGGCTCACAGGGAATTTACGGTGCAATATGGCCATTATTCTTTACAGCGGTTTACTATCTTGTTTTTGTAGGATTGCTTACTATTCTTTTAGGCAGACTTGAGAAGAAACTTCAGTATTTTAAATAGGAGGAATACCATGCCCATATTAGAAGTAGAACACATAGAAAAATCTTTTGAAAATACAGAGGTACTTAAAGACATCAGTTTTACACTTGAAAAAGGTCAGGTATTATCGATTATCGGTTCTTCCGGAAGCGGCAAGACAACATTGCTCAGATGCCTGAATTTCCTTGAAAGAGCTGATTCGGGAATAATTAAGGTTAACGGTGAAGTGATTTTTGACAGCAAGTCGGGAGTAAAGCTTAAGGATTCCGCTATGAGAAAAAACAGACTTCATTTCGGACTTGTATTTCAGTCTTTTAATCTTTTTCCGCAATATACAGCGATTGAGAATGTTATGCTTGCAAGACAGCTTTTGGCCAAGGAACAGCCTGATTATAAATCCAATAAAAAGGCAATACTTTCAGAGATAAGGAAAGAAGCAGAGGAACTTCTGGGTCAGATGGGGCTTGCTGATAGAATGGATAATTATCCTCACCAGCTTTCGGGAGGACAGTGCCAGAGAGTTGCCATTGCGAGGGCACTTGCACTTCATCCTGATATTCTTTGTTTCGATGAGCCTACATCGGCACTTGACCCTGAGCTTACGGGGGAAGTCCTTAAGGTTATTAAAGAACTTGCGGATAAAGATACAACTATGATTATTGTAACCCATGAAATGACTTTTGCCAGAGATGTGGCAGATAAAATTATTTTTATGGATAACGGATATATTGTTGAACAGGGTGACCCTGTGCAGGTTATAGAAAATCCAAGGGAAGAGAGAACAATACAATTCCTGTCGCATTATTCACAGGGATGATTATATAGGAATTGCAATGGTACAAGCTATGAAAAAACTTATTATCATACCGGCTTACAATGAAAGTAAAAACATTGTCAGAACTATTGAAGACATACAAAAAAAGGCTCCTGACTTTGATTATGTCATAATTAATGACTGTTCCACAGATGATACCGGCAGGATATGCAAAGAACACGGTTTTAATGTGATTAATCTGCCGGCGAATCTTGGAATTGGCGGTGCGGTACAGACCGGTTATAAATATGCGAGAATAAAAGGATATGATATTGCTGTACAAGTTGATGCTGATGGGCAGCATGACCCTGCATTTCTTGGGAAAATGGCGGATACAATTATCAACGAACATGCAGATATGGTTATAGGTTCACGTTTCCTTGAAAAAGAAGGCTTTCAGTCATCAAAAATAAGGCGGGTGGGAATCGGTTATTTTACCGGGCTTATAAAGCTCCTTACAGGAACGAAAATTACGGATCCCACATCCGGACTCAGGATGATTAACAGGTCACTTATTGCAGAATTTGATGAAAATTATCCTAAGGATTATCCGGAACCTGAGAGTGTGGTCCATGTTCTGAAACTTCATAAAAAGGTTAAGGAAATTCCGGTTATAATGAGAGAGAGACAGGGCGGAAGTTCCTCTATTAAATTTTTTGGTTCAATATATTATATGATTAAAGTGACACTTGCCATTTTTACAGAAAAAATGAAGAGCGTAGACAGAAAGGAGAGATGATAATGAGTACCAGAATACAGATTATAATACTTGCAGCATTAATTCTTGTTTTTGCGCTTATGATATTTCATATAAATAAGAAAAAACTGGATTTTAAATTCTGCCTTCCGTGGATGCTTTTTATACTGGTATGTATAATACTTACCTGTTTCCCCGTAATTCTTGACAGGGTTGCGTGGTTAGTGGGAATTGCCTCTCCTATGAATATGCTTTTTATATGCGGCTTTTGCATTGCATTGTTTATAATATATGTACTGACTGTGGCAATAAGCAAACATTCAGCGACTATCACACTTTTGACACAAAGAGTAGCAATTCTTGAAAAAGAACTTGAGGAGAAGGAGAAGAAGGATGAGCAGAATTAACCATCTTTTGGTACTTTGTGCATACAAAGAAAGCGAGTATCTTGAGGAATGTCTTTTGTCATTGCTTAACCAGACTGTTACAGCAGATATTGTGATATGCACATCTACACCTAATGATTTTATTGACAAAATAGCAGCTAAATACGGCATAAAGGTAATTTCCCATCAAGACGGAAACAGGGCACAGCATAATTTCAATTATGCCCTCAGAAATTTCAAAGCCGATTATATTACTCTCTGTCATCAGGATGATGTGTATGAACCCTGGTATGTGGAAAGTATAAAGAAGCGCATGAAACCCGGCAAGGACATTATTCTGTTTACCGATTATTATGAGATAAGAAAAGAAGGCAAAGTATACAAGAATAAGCTGTTAAAAATAAAACGTCTTATGAATATCGGGTTTAAGATGTCAAAGAGCAGCCGTTTCATCAGAAACCGGGTATTGTCACTGGGTAATCCAATATGCTGTCCTTCCGTGACCTTTGCAATGGATAAATGTGAGGGTTTCCAGTTCAGTCATGACTTTAAAAATTCTTTTGACTGGGACGCATGGTCAAGGCTTGCAAGAAAAAAAGGCCGGTTCGTATATATCGGTGAACCTCTTGTAGGACATAGAATACATGCGGAATCGGGAACAACTGAAAATATTGCGGACAACAGCAGATATAATGATGATATAAGAATATACAGAAGATACTGGCCAAAATGCATTGCAGATTTTCTTATGAAAAAATATGCAAAGGGAATGGACAGCAATAACTAATAAATAAAGGAGAGCGGTCTGCTCTCCTTTTATATTGATGGTTATCTGCACCATCTTCCGCTTGCACCACAAGGCAGCACAAGTCCCGTTGATGTTACAGGAAGTCCGATTTCATCGGATTCAACGTGACCGCCGTGGTTTTTACAGATTGCGGTTCCTATCATATAAGTAAGAACTGCGGGTGCAAGTCCGGTTGTATATGAATTAATAAGGAAGAAAAGCGGGTCATCCGATAAAAGCTTTTCACATAGTTCAACGAATGGGAAAATACTTTCTTCAATTTTCCATATCTCACCCTTAGGCCCTCTTCCATAAGAAGGCGGATCCATAATAATTCCGTCATAGTGGTTGCCCCGGCGGATTTCACGCTCAACAAATTTCACACAGTCATCCACAAGCCAGCGTATCGGAGCTTCTGAAAGTCCTGAGGATGCGGCATTTTCTTTTGCCCACATAACCATGCCCTTGGAAGCGTCAACATGGGTTACACTTGCACCGGCAGCGGCAGCAGCAAGTGTTGCACCTCCCGTATATGCAAAAAGGTTAAGCACCTTAACAGGCCTTCCGGCATTCTTGATTTTATCAGAAAACCAGTCCCAGTTTACAGCCTGCTCAGGGAAAAGCCCTGTGTGTTTAAAAGAAAAAGGCTTGAGGTTAAATTCCAGTTCCCTGTAATTAATGGACCATTGTTCGGGAAGGTTAAAAAATTCCCATTCGCCCCCGCCCTTATTACTGCGGTGGTAATGTCCGTTATGTTTTTTCCATCTGCTATCGTTCTTGTCAGTGTTCCATATTACCTGAGGGTCGGGACGGACGAGAATATAATCCCCCCACCTCTCAAGTTTCTCTCCCGATGAGGTATCAATGACTTCGTAATCTTTCCATTTATCTGCTATCCACATAAATTATAATCCTGCTTCTTCTATATTATATAGTGATTCGTATGATGCAACCGAGCCACCTATATGATATAATAAAGTAATGTTGGAAGAAAAACAATATTTTTTCTATTGTATTAAAAAAAGTGCAATAAAAATAATTGATTTTTTTCTGTATCTACTATATACTAATCATTGCTGTGACATGATAGCTGTGAAGCGTGAGGTTGCTGTCGTAAGACAGGTTTTCCGTGGAGCGAATGTCAAGTTAGGAAACTGACGACAAGTCACTGTACAACTTACCATCTGCACATGGCAGAGATGACCGTTTGAGGTTGCATTATAGAAGAAGGTTTTTCCACTTCTTTTTTGATCAGTCAGATGCGACACACGCGGGGATGTGTACAGTCACCACTTGTTGTACTGAGATACGAGATAACAACGTATCATTTTCAAAAGTACGAAAAGGAGGCGGCTTTTTTTATGGCAAGTCAAGTAATGAGAATTACACTTAAAGCTTACGATCATCAGATGGTTGATCAGTCAGCTAAGAAAATTATCGAGACTGTTAAGAAGACAGGATCTCAGGTGAGTGGTCCGGTACCTCTTCCAACTAAGAAGGAAGTAGTTACAATTCTCAGAGCTGTTCATAAGTACAAAGATTCAAGAGAACAGTTTGAGCAGAGAACACATAAGAGATTAATCGATATCATCGAGCCATCACAGAAGACAAGAGATGCATTAACAAGATTAGAAATGCCAGCCGGTGTTTACATCGACATCAAAATGAAAAACAAATAAGTCTTCACAAAGCAAAGTAGGAAAGTCCTGAATGGTTTAATATAGAAGCAACAGATAGTTCCACTTATATTTAACTTTCTAGGATGTTCTCGTAAATGAGAACCGCTGTAGATTTAAACAGGAGGAATTTATTAATGAAGAAAGCAATTTTAGCTACAAAAATTGGAATGACCCAGATCTTCAACGAAGACGGAGTTCTTGTTCCAGTAACTGTATTGCAGGCCGGACCTTGTGTAGTAACACAGGTTAAGACAGTTGAGAATGATGGCTATGCAGCAGTTCAGGTTGGTTTTGTTGACAAGAAAGAAAAAATCGTTAATGTTGACAAAAACGGCAGCAAAGAAATCAGAAACAGACATGGAGTAACAAAGGCTGAAAAAGGTCACTTTGACAAGGCTGGAGTATCTTACAAGAGATATGTAAGAGAATTCAGATTTGAAAATGCAGCTGATTATACAGTAGCAGACGAAATCAAAGCTGACATCTTCGCAGCAGGCGATAAGCTTGATGCAACAGCAATTGCAAAGGGAAAAGGTTTCCAGGGCGCAATTAAGAGACATGGTCAGCACAGAGGACCTATGGCTCATGGTTCTAAATTCCATCGTCATCAGGGTTCAAACGGTTCTTCATCAGATCCAAGCCGTGTATTCAAAGGAAAAGGAATGCCTGGTCATATGGGCGCTAAGAAGATTACAGTTCAGAATCTTGAAATAGTAAAAGTTGACGTAGAGAATAACTTAATCTTAGTAAAAGGTGCAGTACCTGGACCTAAGAAATCTTTAGTAACATTAAAAGAGACAGTAAAATCCGGTAAGTAATCGGATTTTAAGGAAGGAGGACCACACAGATGGCAAAAGTATCTGTTTACAATATTGAAGGCAAAGTAGTTGGAGATATGGAACTTAACGATGCTGTATTCGGTGTTGAAGTTAATACTCACCTTGTACATCAGGCAGTTGTACTCCAGCTTGCTAATAAGAGACAGGGCACTCAGAGTGCAAAGACCCGTTCAGAAGTCAGCGGTGGCGGAAGAAAGCCATGGAGACAGAAGGGAACAGGTCATGCAAGACAGGGTTCTACAAGATCTCCACAGTGGACAGGTGGCGGAATTGTATTCGCACCAAAGCCAAGAGATTATTCTTTCAAGATGAACAAGAAAGAAAAGAATCTTGCTCTTAAATCAGTTCTTACTACTAAAGTAGCTGAGAACAAATTCATCGTAGTTGACGGACTCAGCTTTGATGAAATCAAGACAAAGAATATGGTAAATGTTTTAAAGAATCTTGAAGTTAAGAAAGCATTAGTAGTAACTGATGATGACAACAAGAATGTAACATTATCATCAAGAAATATTCCTGGTGTTAAGACAGCATTTACTAACACAATTAATGTTTACGACATCTTAAAATATGACAAGATGGTTGTAGCTAAGGATGTAATCTCAAAGATTGAGGAGGTGTATGCATAATGGCAAACGTACAGTATTATGATGTAATCCTTAAACCGGTAATTACAGAGAAGAGTATGGAAGACATGAGCGCTAAGAAATACACATTCCTTGTTCATCCGGAAGCAAATAAGACTCAGATTAAAGAAGCTGTTGAGAAGATGTTTGAAGGAACAAAAGTAGCAAACGTCAACACAATGAACTTAGAAGGCAAGACTCGCAGAAGAGGAATGACTTTCGGTAAGACAGCAGCTAAGAAGAAAGCAATTGTACAGCTTACTGAGGACAGTGCTGATATTGAAATCTTCGCAGGTCTTTAATTTGAAGACCACTTCAGAGTATCCGCTCTGACGGTGAAGTCCGGCGCAGAAAGAGTGATGAAAATATTGCGCCGTGTGTAACTTGAAACATCGAAAGGAGAAACAAAAATGGGAATTAAGACTTATAACCCATATACCCCTTCCAGAAGAAATATGACTGGCTCAGACTTCTCTGAAATCACAAAGAAGACACCTGAGAAATCACTTCTTGCTTCAAAGAAGAAAAATTCTGGTCGTAACAATCAGGGTAAAATCACTGTAAGACACCATGGCGGTGGAAACAGACAGAAATACAGACTTATCGACTTTAAGAGAAATAAAGACGGTATTCCTGCAAAAGTAATCGGTATCGAATACGATCCAAACAGAACAGCAAATATCGCATTAATCTGCTACGCAGACGGCGAAAAAGCATATATTATCGCACCACAGGGATTAACTGACGGAATGACAGTTATGAATGGTGCAACAGCAGAAATCAGAGTAGGTAACTGCTTACCACTTGAAAATATTCCTGTAGGTACAGAAATCCATAACATTGAGCTTTACCCAGGCAGAGGCGGACAGCTTGTTCGTACAGCAGGTACAAGTGCCCAGCTTATGGCTAAGGAAGGTAAGTACGCTACGTTAAGACTTCCATCAGGCGAAATGAGAATGGTTCCAATTATCTGCCGTGCAACAGTTGGTGCAGTAGGTAACGTAGAACACAACCTCATCAACTATGGTAAAGCAGGACGTATCCGTCACATGGGTATCCGCCCAACAGTACGTGGTTCTGTTATGAACCCTAATGACCATCCACATGGTGGTGGTGAAGGTAGAGCTCCAGTAGGACGTTCAGGACCTATGACACCATGGGGTAAACCAGCACTTGGTCTCAAGACCAGAAAGAAGAATAAATCTTCTAACAAGCTTATCGTAAGAAGAAGAGACGGTAAAAGCATCAAATAGTTAAGGAGGTCAAAAGATGGCACGTTCATTAAAAAAAGGACCATTTGCAGATGAGAGCTTACTTAAGAAAGTAGACGCTATGAACGCAGCAGGTGATAAGTCAGTTATTAAGACATGGTCACGTCGTTCAACAATCTATCCTCAGATGGTATCACATACAATTGCAGTTCATGATGGCAGAAAGCATGTTCCTGTATATATTACAGAAGATATGGTTGGACACAAGCTTGGCGAATTTGTTGCCACAAGAACATTTAGAGGACATGGAAAAGACGAGAAAAAATCTCGTTAATTAACAGATTCGGAAGGAGGTTTAATCCATGGCTAAAGGACATAGATCCCAGATTAAAAGAGAGAGAAATGCCAATAAAGATACAAGACCATCTGCTAAGGTTTCTTACGCAAGAGTGTCTGTACAGAAGGCATGCTTTGTTTTAGATGCAATCAGAGGAAAAGATGTTACAACAGCACTTGCTATTGTTTCATATAACCCAAGATATGCTTCAACAGTTATAGAGAAACTTTTAAAATCAGCAATTGCTAATGCTGAGAACAACAACGGCATGAAGGCTGAAAACCTTTACATTGAAGAATGTTACGCAGGCGAAGGCCCAATCATGAAGAGAGTCAGACCTAGAGCACAGGGTAGAGCTTACAGAATCGAGAAGAGAATGAGCAATATCACAATCGTGCTTAACGAAAAGTAGAAAGGAGAACACACATGGGACAGAAAGTAAATCCTCATGGCATGAGAGTCGGTGTTATCAAAGACTGGGACTCAAAGTGGTATGCTGAGGCAGATTTTTCTGATAATCTTGTAGAAGATTACAACATCAGAAAATTTGTAAAGAAAGAACTTTACAGTGCCGGCATTTCAAAGATTGAAATAGAAAGAGCTTCTGACAGAGTGAAAGTGTTCATTTATACAGCAAAACCAGGTGTTGTTATCGGCAAGGGTGGAGCTGATATTGAAAAGCTTAAAGCTAAGATTCAGAAACTTACTACAAAGAAAGTATCAATTGATATTAAAGAAATTAAGAGACCGGACGGAGATGCTCAGCTTGTAGCTGAAAACATTGCACTCCAGCTTGAAAACCGTGTTTCTTTCAGAAGAGCTATGAAGTCAGTTATGTCAAGAACAATGAAGACTGCAGGTGTTAAAGGTATTAAGACATCAGTTTCAGGACGTCTTGGCGGAGCAGATATGGCTCGTACAGAATTTTACAGTGAAGGAACAATTCCTCTTCAGACATTACGTGCTGACATCGAATATGGATTTGCAGAAGCAGATACAACATACGGAAAAGTTGGCGTTAAAGTATGGATCTACAAGGGTGAAGTTCTTCCAACAAAATCAGTTAAGGAAGGGAGCGAACAGTAATGTTATTACCTAAGAGAGTTAAACATCGTAAGCAGTTCCGTGGCTCAATGGCCGGAAAAGCAACAAGAGGCAATAAAATCGTATATGGTGAATACGGTATTGTCGCTCTTGAACCAAAGTGGGTGTCTTCAAGACAGATAGAAGCAGCCCGTATCGCCATGACAAGATACATCAAGCGTGGTGGTAAAGTATGGATTAAATTATTCCCTGATAAGCCTTATACTCATAAGCCATTAGGTGTCAGAATGGGTAAAGGAAAAGGTTCAGTAGAATATTGGGTAGCAGTAGTTAAACCAGGACGTGTAATGTTTGAAATCGCTGGAGTACCTGAAGAAGTAGCCAGAGAAGCATTACGTCTTGCAATGCACAAACTTCCTCTTAGATGTAAGATAGTTTCTCGTGCACAGTTAGAAGGCGGTGACAACAGTGAAAATTAATAAGTATGTAGAAGAGTTAAAAGGAAAGACTCCTGCAGAATTAAATGAAGAATTAGTAGCTGCTAAAAAGGAGCTTTTCAATTTAAGATTCCAGAACGCAACAAATCAGCTGGATAATACAAGCAGAATCAAAGATGTTCGTAAGAATATTGCAAGAATTCAGACAGTTATAGCTGAAAAGACAGCTCAATAATCCGGGAAGGAGGAATTTGTTGTGGAAGAAAGAAATTTAAGAAAAACACGTACCGGTAAGGTCGTAAGCAATAAGATGGATAAGACAATCGTAGTTGCAGTTGAGGACCATGTAAAACATCCTCTTTACAACAAGATCGTTAAGAGAACTTATAAGTTACAGGCACATGATGAGAATAACGAATGCCAGATCGGTGATATTGTAAAGGTTATGGAAACAAGACCTTTATCAAAGAATAAGAGATGGAGATTTGTTGAACTTATCAGCAGAGCTGAGTAATTTTTATCTAATATTTGAAGGAGGATTACCTGCATGATTCAGCAAGAGACAAGACTTAAGGTCGCTGATAACACAGGTGCAAAAGAACTTCTTTGCATCAGAGTTATGGGTGGATCTACAAGAAGATATGCAAATATCGGCGATGTTATCGTTGCTTCTGTTAAAGATGCAACACCAGGCGGTGTTGTTAAGAAGGGCGATGTAGTAAAGGCCGTAGTTGTACGTTCAGTAAAAGGCGCTCGTCGTAAAGACGGATCATATATTAAATTTGATGAAAATGCTGCTGTAATAATTAAAGATGACAAGACCCCTAAAGGAACACGTATCTTTGGACCAGTAGCAAGAGAGTTAAGAGACAAACAGTTTATGAAGATTGTTTCATTAGCTCCGGAAGTATTATAAGGAGGTGTTACTGTGTCAACAATGAAGATTAAAAAAGGTGACCTCGTAAGAGTTATCGCCGGTAAAGATAAAGACAAAGAAGGCAAAGTAACTTCTATTGATGCTAAGAATCATAAAGCAATCGTTGAAGGCGTAAATATGATTACAAAGCACACAAAACCAAGTGCACAGAATCAGAATGGTGGAATCGTACATCAGGAAGCTCCAATTGATATTTCAAACCTTATGTATGTACACAATGGAAAAACAACCAGAGTCGGTTTCAAGATTGAAGGAGATAAGAAAGTTCGTATCGCTAAATCTACCGGTGAGGTTATAGACTAATTTAGGAAAGGAGGTCTGTAACGATGAGCAGGCTCAAAGACTTATATAAAAGTGAAATAGTAGATGCTATGGTAAAGAAATTTGGATACAAAAACATAATGGAAGTACCAAAGCTTGATAAAATCGTTATAAATATGGGTGTTGGAGAAGCTAAAGATAACTCAAAGGTTCTTGAAACAGCAGTTAAAGAACTTGAGACAATCACTGGCCAGAAAGTAGTTACTACTAAGGCTAAGAATTCAGTAGCTAACTTCAAGATCAGAGAGGGTATGCCAATCGGATGTAAAGTAACACTCCGTGGCGAAAAGATGTACGAGTTCCTTGATCGTCTCGTTAATCTTGCTTTACCTCGTGTACGTGACTTCAGAGGCGTTAACTCAGCATCATTTGATGGAAGAGGAAATTACGCTCTTGGTATTAAGGAACAGATCATCTTCCCTGAAATCGAATATGATAAAATCGATAAAGTCAGAGGTATGGATGTAATAGTTGTAACAACTGCTAAGACAGATGAAGAAGCACGTGAATTATTGAGATTATTCAATATGCCGTTCAAAAAGTAATTTAGGAGGGAAATTCAATGGCTAAGACCGCGATGAAAATTAAACAGCAGCGTCCTGCAAAATTCTCTACAAGAGAATACACAAGATGTAAGATTTGTGGACGTCCACATGCTTATTTGAGAAAATATGGAATTTGCAGAATTTGCTTCCGTGAATTAGCATACAAGGGTCAGATCCCTGGTGTTAAGAAAGCAAGTTGGTAAGATTAACCTAATTGCGTAGGTAAGACAATTAAGTTTGTCTTACCGATGTTAGATGATGATATAAATAGGAGGACGAATCAGATGACAGATCCAATTGCAGATATGCTTACAAGAATTCGTAATGCGAATACATCAAAGCATGATACAGTAGATGTTCCTGCTTCAAAGATGAAAAATGCTATTGCTGAAATCCTTTATAAAGAAGGCTTCATCCAGAAATACGAACTTGTTGAAGATGGCAATTTCAAAAATATCCGTATTACATTAAAATATGGAAAAGACAAGAACGAAAAGATTATAACAGGACTTAAGAGAATTTCTAAACCTGGTCTTCGTTTTTATGTAAGTAAAGATGAATTACCAAGAGTTCTCGGAGGACTTGGAATAGCAATTATTTCAACTAATCAGGGTATCGTTACTGATAAAGAAGCAAGAAAGCTTAATGTTGGTGGCGAAGTTCTTGCATATATCTGGTAATCAGATAGAAAATGTAACTAACTAATAAGCAGATTTTTAAGTCTGCAATACTATTAAGGAGGTAACGGCATGTCACGTATCGGAAGAATGCCTATCGCTATACCGGCAGGTGTAACTGTCACTATAGCAGAAAATAATAAAGTGACTGTAAAGGGACCTAAGGGAACACTTGAAAGAGTATTACCTGAAGGAATCGAAATCAAAGTTGACGGCGATGTTGTCAACGTATCAAGACCGGATGAAACAAAGAGAATGAAATCTTTACACGGTCTTTCAAGAACATTGATTAATAATATGGTTATTGGTGTAACAGAAGGTTATGCTAAGAAACTTGAAGTAAACGGTGTAGGTTACAGAGCTCAGAAGAGTGGTAAGACATTAAATCTCAGCCTTGGATACTCACATCCGGTTGATATGGTTGACCCAGAAGGTATTGAAGTAGAAGTACCGGATCAGGCTACAATCATTGTAAAAGGTATCGATAAAGAAAAAGTTGGCCAGTATGCAGCTGAAATCAGAAGCAAGAGAGAACCAGAACCTTACAAAGGTAAAGGTATTAAGTATGCTGATGAAGTTATCAGACGTAAAGTTGGTAAGACTGGTAAGAAATAATTAAAGGAGTGTATCGAAGATGGTTAGTAAAGAATCAAGAGCTGAAGTTCGCATGAACAAGCACAGAAAAATTCGTAATCGTTTCAGCGGAACAGCTGAAAGACCAAGACTTGCAGTATTTAGAAGCAACAATCATATGTACGCTCAGATTATTGACGATACAGTTGGTAAAACTCTCGTTGCAGCTTCAACAACAGAAAAAGCTGTTAAGGCTGAATTAGAAAAAACAAATGACGTTGCAGCAGCAGCTTACTTAGGAACAGTAATTGCTAAGAGAGCGCTCGAAAACGGAATTTCAACTGTTGTCTATGATAGAGGCGGTTTCATATATCAGGGCAAAATAAAAGCATTAGCAGAGGCAGCCAGAGAAGCTGGCCTTGAGTTCTAAGCAGGGAGGAGAAACGAATGAGACATGAAATAATTGATGCTAGCGCATTAGAAATTACTGAAAAAGTAGTATCAATCAAGCGTGTAACCAAGGTAGTAAAAGGTGGACGTCATATGAGATTCTCTGCACTTGTAGTTGTCGGAGACGGAAACGGACACGTTGGTGCCGGAATTGGTAAAGCTATAGAAATTCCTGAAGCAATCCGCAAGGGAAAGGAAGATGCTATTAAGAAACTTGTTTCTGTTCCTGTAGATGAGAATGGAACAATTCCACATGATTATGTTGGAAAATTTGGAAGTGCTTCTGTACTTTTAAAGAAGGCTCCAGAAGGAACCGGTGTTATCGCCGGCGGTCCTGCACGTAGCGTAATTGAATTAGCAGGAATCAAAAACATCCGTACAAAATCATTAGGATCAAACAATAAACAGAACGTTGTTCTTGCTACAATTAATGGTTTAGCTGAGTTAAAGACTCCGGAAGAAGTTGCAAAACTTCGTGGTAAGACTGTAGAAGAGCTCTACAAATAAGGAGGTAGCGAAGAATGGCAGATAAGTTAAAAGTAACATTAATAAAGTCAACAATTGGTGCTGTTCCAAAACATGTTAAAACAGTTGAAGCACTTGGACTTACAAAACTTCACAAAACAGTTGAATTACCTAACAATGATGCAACAAAAGGTATGATTGCACAGGTAAGACATTTAGTTAAGGTTGAAGAAGCATAAACATTATATCTGAATAAGGAGGTGTAAAAATGGATTTATCAAATTTACAGCCTGCAGCAGGATCTAAGCAGAGTGATAATTTCAGAAGAGGCCGTGGACACGGTTCAGGAAATGGTAAAACAGCCGGCAAGGGACACAAAGGTCAGAAAGCTCGTTCAGGAGCACCAAGACCAGGCTTTGAAGGTGGTCAGATGCCATTATATAGAAGATTACCAAAGAGAGGCTTTACAAACAGAAACAGCCTTGAAATCGTAGGAATTAACTTAAAGGCTTTGGAAAGCTTTGAAGATGGTTCAGTTATCACAATTGATTCATTAATTGAATCAGGAATTGTTAAGAATCCTAAAGACGGCGTTAAGATTCTTGGAAACGGCGAGTTAACAAAGAAACTCACTGTAAAGGCTAACGCTTTTAGTGCAAAGGCTCAGGAAAAGATTGAAGCTCTTGGCGGAACCTGCGAGGTGATTTAATGTTTAAAACATTAGCAAATGCGTTCAAAGTGAAAGAAATCAGAAACAGAATTATTTTCACTTTTATAATGTTAATTGTTGTCAGAATAGGAAGTATTCTTCCTATTCCTGGCATAAATCGTGATCAGCTGGCATCAATCTTCCAGGGAGATGGCTCAGCATTAGCTAATGCATTCACAGGTGGTGCATTACTTCAGATGTCGGTGTTCGCATTGAGCATTACACCATATATTACATCATCTATCATTGTTCAGCTTCTTACAATAGCTATTCCAAAGCTTGAAGAGATGCAGAAAGATGGAGAAGACGGAAGAAAAAAGATACAGACAATCACAAGATTTGTTACAGTAGCACTTGCTTTAATCGAAAGTATTGCGATGGTTGTAGGATTTGGAAAGAGTGGTCTTATTGAAGGCTATTCAACAATGGCAGCTCTTGAAAGAGTAAGGGTTTCTGTTATGATCGTAGCAATTCTTACAGCTGGTTCAACTCTCCTTATGTGGCTCGGTGAAAGAATCACAGAAAGAGGCGTAGGTAACGGTATATCTATTATACTTGTTATCAACATTGTGTCTCGTTTACCTGAAGACTTCGTAGCTTTATACAAGTCTTTTGTAAAAGGACAGAGTGTATTAAATGCAACAATTGCAATTGTTGTAATTCTTGCAGTAGTAGTAGGAACTATACTGTTTACAGTTCTGCTTTGCGGTGGCGAACGCAGAATACCGGTGCAGTATTCCAAGAAGGTTCAGGGAAGAAGAACTTATGGTGGTAATTCTTCAAATATTCCACTTAAGGTAAATACAGCAGGTGTTATTCCGGTTATTTTTGCCCAGTCCTTAATGACGTTCCCACTCATTATAATGCAGATTGTTAAACCTAATTTTGACTACAGCTCAGTTGGTGGTAAAATCATCAGAGCATTATCATCAAATAACTGGTTTAACAGAAATAACATGATATTAACATTAGGTGTGATTTTATACATCGTACTTATTGTATTTTTTGCATATTTCTATACATCACTTACATTCAATCCATTAGAGATTGCAAACAATATGAAGAAAAGCGGTGGTTTTATTCCGGGTATAAGACCGGGTAAAGCTACATCAGATTACTTAACAAAAATTCTTAACAGAATTATCTTTATAGGAGCAATCGGACTTACAGTAGTGGCACTTATTCCTGTTGTGTTCTCAGGACTGTTTAATGCAAACGTTTCTTTCGGTGGAACATCAATTATCATTATTGTCGGTGTTATACTTGAAACGATAAGACAGATTGAGTCACAGATGGTTGTTCGTGATTATAAAGGCTTCTTAAATGAGTAAAGGAGAATGCAATATGAAAATAATCATGTTAGGTGCTCCTGGAGCAGGAAAAGGTACGCAGGCAGATAAAATATGTGCAAAGTACAATATTCCTCATATCTCAACCGGAGATATTTTCAGGGCAAATATTAAAAATAATACCGAACTTGGTCAGAAAGCCAAATCATATATGGATAAAGGCGAACTTGTTCCGGATGAACTTGTTGTTGACCTTGTAGTAGACAGAATAAAAGCTGATGACTGCACAAACGGTTATGTTCTGGATGGTTTTCCAAGAACTATTCCACAGGCAGAAGCATTAGATGCAGCCCTTGCGGCAATCAATGATAAAGTTGATTATGCAATTAATGTTGAAGTTCCTGATGAAAACATAATTAACCGTATGTCAGGTAGAAGAGCATGTGTTGCATGCGGTGCTACATATCATATTGTCCATATACCAACAAAGGTTGATGGCGTTTGTGATAAATGTGGAGCAGAGCTTATATTGAGAGATGATGATAAGCCTGAAACGGTTAAAAATCGTCTTAATGTATATCATGAGCAGACACAGCCTCTTATTGATTACTATACAGCTAAAAATGTTCTTCATGAAGTTGACGGAACTAAAGCGATGGAAGATGTATTTTCATCAATCGTCTCAATTTTAGGAGAATAATATATGTCTGTAACAATAAAGACACCAGGTGAGATTGAGCTGATGCGTGAAGCCGGAAGGATTCTCGCATTGGTTCATGAAGAACTTGGAAAAATAATAGAACCGGGAATATCAACGTATGAGATAGATAAAGAAGGCGAGAGACTTATAAGAAGTTTTTCCTGTATACCTTCTTTTCTTAATTATAACGGATATCCTGCGTCGATTTGTGTTTCAGTAAATGAGGAAGTTGTTCATGGGATACCTTCCCGTAAAAGAATATTAAAAGAAGGCGACATCGTCAGTCTTGATGCAGGTGTTATCTACAAAGGATATCATTCTGATGCAGCAAGAACCTATGGAGTAGGTAAAATCAGTAAAGAAGCAGAACTACTTATAGAAAACACAAAAAAAAGTTTTTTTGCCGGTATAGAGCAAGCAAAAGCAGGAAATTATTTACATGATATTTCCAATGCAATAGGTAAATATGCCGGAGACCTCGGATATGGTGTTGTCAGGGATTTGTGCGGTCATGGTATTGGCACACATCTTCATGAAGATCCTGACATACCTAATTTCATTCAGAAAAAAAGAGGCATAAAACTTGCTGCGGGAATGACACTGGCAGTTGAACCTATGATTAATATAGGAACATATAAAGTATGTTGGCTGGATGATGATTGGACAGTTGTCACATATGACGGCTCTTTGTCAGCACATTATGAAAACACGATTCTGATAACTGAAGAAGGATGCGAAATCCTTTCAATCTTATAGTATCTGACAGGAAGTGAAGAAATGGCTGATATAAAAAAAGGAAGCATTTGCAGATCTTTAGCCGGACATGATAAAGGAACCTACTATATTATAGTAGAAACAGGAAATGTGATAAAAGTCAGTGACGGAAAGTACAGACCGTTATCTAATCCCAAAGTCAAAAATTTAAAACATCTTGAGATTGTTGATTATGAAGATAAAGAAATAATCCGGATGATTGAGAATAACAGACTGCAAAATGAAAATATTAAATATTCTATAAAAAAATATCTGGCTCACTTAGATAAATAGCAGGAGGAAAAGATGTCAAAAGTTGATTCAATAGAAATTGAAGGAACAGTAGTTGAAAAACTACCAAATGCGATGTTTCAGGTAGAACTTGAAAACGGACACAAAGTTCTGGCACACATCAGTGGAAAGCTTAGAATGAATTACATTAGAATAATTCCCGGCGATAAAGTAACACTTGAGTTGTCACCATATGATTTGACCAAAGGAAGAATCATTTGGAGAGACAAATAAATTTATAAAATACTACTTGTATTAGTTGTACCCTTGTGATATACTATCACTCGGACGTTTTTTTCAACTTTTATTTTGGTATAAAAGTTGCTTTTTCGTGGAAAGGAGGATTTACCATGAAGGTTAGATCATCAGTAAAACCTATTTGTGAAAAATGCAAAGTCATTAAGAGAAAAGGAAATATAATGATTATCTGCGAAAATCCTAAGCATAAGCAGAGACAGGGATAATTCCCGGCTTTTTTATGTTTGGAAATCCCGCTAATTTGCGGCTGCAGTGGCGAACCACCAGGGTGAGTTGTCAGCCACTTTAAATAAATATATTAACAACATTAAGAGATAATGGAGGTGTAACGCACATGGCTCGTATCGCTGGTGTAGACTTACCAAGAGAAAAACGTGTTGAGATTGGACTTACCTATATTTATGGTATTGGAAGAGTCAGCTCAAATCGTATTCTTGCTGAAGCTAAAGTAGACCCTAATACTCGTGTTAAGGATCTTACAGATGAAGAAGTAGGCAGAATTAAAGACGTTATTGACGCAAGTCAGACAGTTGAAGGTGATCTTAGAAGAGAAATCGCCTTAAATATCAAGAGATTACAGGAAATTGGATGCTACAGAGGCATTCGTCACAGAAAAGGTCTCCCTGTCAGAGGACAGAAGACAAAGACAAACGCTAGAACTCGCAAGGGTCCTAAGAAAACAATAGCAAATAAGAAAAAATAATACCCGATGAATAAACGGGAACCCATAAGGGAGGTTAGTTTAGAAAATGGCTAAAGTTACAAAAAAAGTGACAAAAAAGCGTGTTAAGAAAAACGTTGAACGCGGACAGGCACATATTCAGTCATCATTCAACAATACAATCGTTACTATAACTGATACAGAAGGTAACGCATTGTCATGGGCTAGTGCCGGTGGTCTTGGTTTTAGAGGTTCAAGGAAATCTACTCCTTATGCAGCTCAGATGGCAGCAGAAACTGCAACTAAGGCAGCTTTAATACACGGTTTAAAATCAGTAGACGTTATGGTTAAGGGACCTGGTTCAGGTCGTGAAGCCGCAATTCGTGCACTTCAGGCATGCGGTCTTGAAGTTACAAGCATCAAGGATGTTACTCCGGTACCACATAACGGATGTCGTCCACCAAAGCGTAGAAGAGTCTAATAGGAGGTGTAATAAAGTATGGCAGTTAATAGAGTTCCTGTTCTTAAAAGATGCAGAACACTTGGACTTGATCCAGTTTATTTAGGAATAGATAAGAAATCAAACAGAAAATCAGGCAGAGCCAACAAGAAGGTAAGTGAATACGGACTTCAGCTTCGCGAAAAACAGAAAGCAAAATTCATATATGGAGTTCTTGAGAAACCTTTCAGAAATTATTTCAAGAGAGCTGAGAAGATGAATGGTATGACAGGTGATAACCTCATGACATTACTTGAACTCAGACTTGACAATGTTATTTTCAGATTAGGTTTAGCCAGAACAAGAAAAGAAGCTAGACAGATAGTAGATCATAAGCATGTATTAGTTAATGGAAAATGTGTAAACATTCCTTCATACCTTGTAAATGTTGGTGATTCAATAGAAATTAAGGAGAAGGCTAAGTCTTCTCAGAGATATAAAGATATCCTTGAAGTAACAGGCGGAAGACTTGTTCCGGAATGGCTTGATGCAGATCAGGATAATCTCAAGGGCGTTGTTAAGGCAGCTCCTTCAAGAGATATGATAGATGTTCCGGTTAACGAGATGCTTATCGTCGAGTTATATTCAAAATAATAGGATGTAACCATGGCGGATGATGCCATGGATAAGGATCATTAGAATATGACAGACTCGATACGACACAACCCATAAAAGGAGGGACTTTTTAGTGTTCGAATTTGAAAAACCAACAATTAGAATCGAAGAAATATCTGAAGATAAAAGATATGGAAGATTTGTAGTAGAACCTCTTGAAAGAGGATATGGTACAACACTTGGCAATTCTCTTAGAAGAATTATGCTTTCATCGCTCCCAGGCTCAGCAGTTAGTCAGGTTAAGATCGATGGCGTTTTACACGAGTTTAGTCCTATTCCGGGAGTTAAAGAAGATGTTAGTGATATTATTATGAATATTAAGAATCTTGCTATCAAGAACAGCAGTGATTCAAATGAGCCAAAGATTGCGTACATTGAATGTGATGGACGTGAAGGCGTTGTAACAGCCGGCGATATTCATACTGATTCAGATATCGAGATAATGAATCCGGATTTGCCAATAGCTACATTAAATGGTGGAAATGATTGCAAGTTATTTATGGAACTTACAATTACTAACGGCAGAGGATATGTAAGTGCGGAAAAGAATAAGCACGAAGATACTCCAATTGGTGTATTGTCAATAGACTCTATCTACACACCTGTTGAACGTGTTAATATGACAGTTCAGAACACACGTGTAGGTCAGGTTACAGATTTTGATAAACTTACATTAGAAGTATACACAAATGGTACATTAGCACCTGACGATGCAGTCAGCCTTGCAGCAAAGGTACTCTGTGAGCACTTAAATCTTTTCGTTGATCTTTCAGATAATACAAAAGATGTTGTCGGCACATTCATTGAGAAGCCGGAAGATGAAAAGGTTAAGACCGGAGCAATTAACATTGATGAGCTTGAACTTTCAGTTCGTTCTTACAACTGTTTAAAGAGAGCCGGAATCAATACTGTAGAAGAGTTATGTAGCAAAACAGCAGAAGATATGATGAAGGTAAGAAACCTCGGACGCAAGTCATTAGAAGAGGTACTTGCCAAATTAAAAGAACTTGGATTAGAACTTAGTCCAAGTGAAGAATAACAAGGAGGAAAGCAACAAATGGCAGGTTATAGAAAGCTTGGCAGAACATCTGCTCAGAGAAAAGCTTTAATCAGAAACCAGGTAACAGCTTTACTTTTCAATGGAAAAATTGTTACTACTGAAGCTAAGGCTAAGGAAATCCGCAAAGTTGCTGATGGTTTAATTGCATTAGCAGTTAAAGAAAAAGATAACTTTGAGAATGTTACAGTTACTGTTAAGGTAGCACGTAAAGATAAAGATGGTAAGAGAGTTAAAGAAGTAGTTGATGGTAAGAAAAAGACTGTATATGACAGTGTTGAAAAGACTATCAAGAAAGACTTACCTTCAAGAGTACATGCAAGAAGAGAAATGATGAAAGTTCTCTACACTGTAACAGATGTTCCAACAGACAACTCTGGTAAGAAGAGAAATACAAAGACAGTTGATGTCGCAAATAAGTTATTTGACGAAATTGCACCTAAGTATGCTGGACGTAACGGTGGTTACACAAGAATCGTTAAGATTGGTCAGCGTAAAGGTGATGCAGCTATGGAAGTTCTTCTTGAGTTAGTTTAATTTTTGAAGATATATGCATATCAGAGCAGATGGTGCTTGGCATCATTTGCTCTTTTCTTTTAGAAAGAGAAAAGAGGTGTTGAAAAATGGGAATTATTAAAGCTGATGATTTGGTATTTGACTATATCAGAAGGGATGAAGAAGGCAATGTGGAAAATGTAACAGAGGCGGTTGACCATGTCAGCCTTGATGTGGAGCAGGGACAATTTATTGCCATATTAGGACATAATGGTTCCGGTAAATCAACACTGGCAAAGCACATTAATGCAATTCTCAAACCTACAGAAGGTGAAATGACCGTAGACGGAATGAGTACTTCGGAGGAAGATAATGTGTGGTCTGTGCGACAGACTGCAGGCATGGTATTCCAAAATCCGGACAACCAGATTGTAGCTACAATTGTAGAAGAAGATGTAGCATTCGGACCGGAAAATCTCGGTGTACCGACGGACGAAATCTGGGAAAGAGTTAATAAAGCATTAGAATCGGTAAATATGACAATGTACAGAGGGTATTCGCCTAATAAACTTTCCGGAGGACAGAAACAGCGGGTTGCAATAGCCGGAGTTCTTGCAATGAAGCCAAAATGTATTGTCCTTGACGAAGCAACGGCAATGCTTGACCCTTTGGGACGTAAAGAAGTAATGAGTGCAATAATTGAATTAAATAAAGTTGAAAAAATCACTGTAATCCTTATAACACATTATATGGATGAAGCAGTTTTAGCAGATAAAATATTTGTCATGGATAAAGGTAAAATTGCAATGGAGGGAACTCCAAGGCAGGTATTCTCCCATGTGGAGGAAATAAGGGAACTGAGGCTTGATGTTCCGGTAGCTACGGCAATGGCATACGAGCTTAGGAAAGCAGGATATAATATTCCAAAAGATATTTTAACAAGAGATGAATTAGTGGAGGCTGTATGTCAATTATATTAGATAATGTCAGTTATGTATACGGACAGAACGAAGGCTATATTAAACAGGCTCTTAAAGATATCAACCTTGTAATCGGGAAAAATGAATTTATAGGGCTTATAGGTCATACCGGTTCGGGAAAGTCCACAATGACGCAGATATTGAATGGATTATTAGTACCGACAACAGGAAATATGTATTTTGAAGGTCTTGATACCAAGGAAAAGAATTTCAATAAAAAGGAACTACGCCAGAAAGTCGGGCTCGTATTTCAATACCCTGAACACCAGCTTTTTGAAACAACAGTATTCAAAGACGTGTGTTTCGGACCTAAAAATATGGGTTTATCACAAAAAGAATGTGAACTGAGGGCATTTGAAGCACTGACAATGGTAGGATTTGACAGTGAACTTTTTTACCAGTCGCCCTTTGAATTGTCGGGAGGACAAAAAAGGCGTGTTGCAATAGCTGGCGTAATGGCTATGAAGCCGGAATATATTGTGCTTGATGAACCAACGGCGGGACTTGACCCTGTGGGAAGGGACGAGATTCTCGGAATGATAAAAGAAGTACACGAAAAAACACAGAATACCATAGTGCTTGTGTCCCACAGCATGGAGGACGTGGCAAAATATGTGGACAGAATTGTTGTCATGAACGACGGCAGGCTTACCTTTGATGATACACCGCAAAATGTTTTTTCACATTATAAAGAACTTGAAAAAATCGGACTTGCGGCACCTGAGATAACATATATTATGAATGATTTGAAAAAAAGAGGTTTTGACGTTAAAACCGATGCACTTACAATAGACGAGGGCATAGCAGAAATCACAGAAAGACTTCAAGAGAAAGGAATATTCTGATGTTAAAAGATATTACATTAGGACAGTATTATCCAACAGAATCACCTATACACAAGCTGGATCCGAGAGTAAAGCTTTTTGGAACCCTTGTTTTTATTGTGTCTTTATTTCTGGCAAAAAATCCTGCTGTATATTGTATTGCCGCAACTTTTCTTTTTACCTGTATATATATATCAAAAGTGCCTGTAAAATATATAATGCGAGGACTAAAGCCGGTTATGGTATTGATGGCATTCAGCCTTCTTTTCAATATATTTGGAACGGATGGCCGGGTACTGGTAAAAGTCTGGAAACTCAAAATAACCTACGAAGGACTGATACAGGCTGCATATATGGGAGTAAGACTTGTGTTCCTCATTATGGGTTCAACAATAATGACGCTTACAACAACTCCGAATATGCTGACGGACGGTCTTGAAAAGTCAATGAGATTTCTTAACGTAATCAAATTCCCGGTTCACGAAATTGCCATGATGATGTCAATCGCCCTTAGATTTATCCCGATTCTCGTAGAAGAAGCGGATAAAATAATGAAAGCGCAGCAGGCGAGAGGTGCTGACTTTGATAATGGAGGAATTTTTAAGAAAACAAAGGCTTTAGTGCCCTTACTCATTCCTCTTTTTGTATCGGCAATAAGAAGAGCTTACGATCTTGCAACTGCCATGGAGGCACGTTGCTACAGGGGCGGCAAGGGCAGAACTAAAATGAAACCTCTTAAATATACCGGAAAAGATTTTGTGGCGTATGCCATTCTTTTAGTCTATCTTGGAATTATTATTACCGCAAAAATACTTTGGAATTATTTCCTAAGGTAAAGGAGAATTAACATGAGAGTTATGCTTCGTGTTGCGTATGACGGCACCGGCTATTCGGGCTGGCAGAAACAGCCCAATGCAATTACAGTTGAAGAAGTATTGTGTAAGGCCTGTAAAAATCTTTTTGCCCGGGATATAGATATCATCGGAGCAAGCAGGACGGACGCAGGAGTACATTCATACGGAAATGTAGCTGTGTTTGATGTGGATACGAGGATACCCGCCGAAAAGATTTCCTATGCACTTAACAGCAGACTTCCGGAGGATATCCGCGTTGTGGAGAGCAGGCAGGTAAGTGAGAATTTTCACCCACGTCATGTAGAATGCCGCAAAACTTATGAATATAAAATATGGAACGATAAATTTGAAAATCCTTTAGTTCGATATTACAGTCATTTTTTCTACGGAAATCTTGATATCGGAAAAATGAATGAAGCGTGCCGTTATTTTATCGGATTACATGATTTTACCTCGTTCTGCTCGGTAGGCAGCCAGGTTCAAAGTAAAATCAGGGAAATATATAGTATTTCTGTTGAAAAAAATAACAGGCTTATTACAATAAGAGTCACAGGAAACGGTTTTTTATATAATATGGTAAGAATAATTGCGGGTACACTGATTAAAGTAGGGCAGGGACAACTTGAACCTGCAGAAATCCCCAAAATTATTGACGGGAAAAACCGTGAACTTGCGGGACCTACAGCTCCTGCGCGGGGTCTTGCACTTGTTGAAATAAATTATGAAAAAACGGTTGACACAAATTAACCACTATAATATAATATTTAACTGTGGCGACATTAGGAATAAAGTGTTTCACCAAGCCCCGGAGAAACATTTTTAATATATAGTGCCAAGGGTGACGGACACATCTGAGGTGCTGATGCTAACAAATAATTTGATTTTGATAATCTCAAGGAGGTAAACCAATGAAAACATTCATGGCTAGTGCATCATCAATTGATAGAAAATGGTATGTAGTTGATGCAACAGGATATACATTAGGACGTCTTGCTTCAGAGGTGGCTAAGGTTTTAAGAGGAAAGAATAAGCCAACATATACACCAAGCATGGACACAGGTGATTACGTAATCGTAGTCAACGCAGAAAAAGTTAAAGTAACAGGTAAGAAGCTTGATCAGAAAGTTTACTACAGACATTCAGAGTATGTAGGAAGCCTTAAGGAGACAACTCTCAGAGAAATGCTTAACAAGCATCCTGAAAGAGTTATTGAATCTGCAGTTAAGGGTATGCTTCCAAAGGGACCTTTAGGAAGAGAAATGTATACTAAACTCCACGTTTACGCTGGTCCGGACCACAAGCATGAAGCTCAGAAGCCGGAAGTATTAACATTTTAATTTAGAAGGAGGAAAACATAATGGCAGCAAAGAAAGCAGTTAGCGCAAAGTTCTATGGAACAGGAAGAAGAAAAAGCAGTATTGCAAGAGTATATGTAACAGCCGGAACAGGTAAGATTACTATCAATAAGAGAGATATAGATGAGTACTTTGGTCTTGAGACATTAAAGGTTATCGTTAGACAGCCACTTGTAGCTACAGATACTACAGATAAATATGACGTTACAGTTAACGTTCACGGTGGTGGAACAACAGGACAGGCCGGAGCAATCAGACACGGCATTTCAAGAGCACTCCTTAAAGTTGATGCTGATTTCAGACCAACACTTAAGGCAGCAGGATTCCTCACAAGAGATCCAAGAATGAAAGAACGTAAGAAATACGGTCTCAAAGCAGCTCGTAGAGCACCACAGTTCTCAAAGAGATAATTTCACACAGATGTGTATTCACACCCCAGACTTTGGTCTGGGGTGTTTTTTTATAACAAAAATAATAAATACGACGCCAAGAATGACAAAGTCCTTTTAATTGTACATCCTTATGTGTTAGGATTATGACTTAATATGAAAGGAGAAAGTACAAAATGACATTAGTAGAAAAAATATTTAATTGTTTTAAAAATAGAGAAAATTTTACTTTACAGGAGGCATATCAACAAAATACGGAAAAGCCGCAGGAAACTGTCAGAGCACGTATTTATGAGAAAATAGGTGTCAAATTTGAAAGAGTAGCAAAAGGTGTATATCGTACAATTAACTGTGAAGAGGAACAGTGTTTGTTAATTGAAGGTAATGGCAGAGACCTGTCAATGCTGAAGGATAATAGTATTGATTGCATATTAACAGACCACCCTTGGTTAGATAGAAAATCAAACAAAGGTGGTACGAGGGACTTTGCAGAATATGATTGTTTTAGGTATACTTTGAATGATTTCAAGGAAAAAGCCAGAGTATTGAAGGAAGGATGTTTTCTTGTGGAAGTACTTCCGGCAGAGAATGAAAATAATTATGAATATCTCTATCAGATTAAAAATTATGCAAAGGAAGCTGGATTTTTATATTATTCTAAGGTAACATGGAAGAAAGGAAATTTTGTAAGCAATACAGGCAGAAAAGCGAAGAATACTCAAGATATAATGTTTTTTTCTAAAGGAAAAGCCAGAAGCATGAGAATTGACAAGAAAAAATCTGATAGTACAGGGCAAATACATTATATGAGTGGGAGCAATGGCATGTTACCTACAATGTTTGACATTCAGCCGGTTTCAAAAAAGAATAAAATACATCAGAGCGAATTACCGGTTGAACTTTGTGAAGAAATTCTGGAATATGTAACATATCAGGGAGAAATAGTATTAGATTCATTTGCAGGAAGTGGAGCTGTAGGTGTTGCAGCTTTGATTAAAAAGAGAAGTTGTATTCTGATAGAAATATTGAAAGAAAATATAGAAAAAATTAAGAATAGATTTAAAGGTGTTGTATATCAAACAGTATTGGAGTCATAACATTGAAATTACAGATGGATGGAAGAAAAGCAGAAAATTATTCGAATAATGCTCAACGAATAAGAGTTATAACAGAAGATTGGGTGGATAGTAATATGTTTTGTCCATATTGTGGGAATAAATATATCTCTCATTTTGAAAATAACAGACCGGTTGCAGATTTCTTTTGTCCATCTTGTATGGAAGAATATGAGTTAAAAAGTAAAGGGGGCTCTATTAGTAATAAGATTAATGATGGAGCATATAATACGATGATTGAGAGGATTACTTCAATTAACAATCCTAATTTTTTCTTTATGCAATATAGTAAAATGAATTTGCAAGTAGAAAATTTTGTTATGGTACCTAAATATTTTTTTTCACCTGATATAATAGAAAAAAGAACCCCTTTGGCGAATACAGCAAGACGAGCCGGATGGATAGGATGTAATATTTTGTTAAATAGAATTCCTGATGAGGGAAGAATTTATATTGTGCAGAATGAAATGGAGATATCTATTGAGAAAATAATAGAAAAGGTACATAAGACAGAATTTTTACGCGGGAGTGAGTTAGAGACCAAAGGATGGACGTTGGATGTACTGAATTGTATAAATATGATTGAGAACAGGAACTTTACACTGGAGATGTATGAGGGGAGATAAAAATTTTCATAGGGCAACTGTGTGTTGAGTAATTTTAATCCAAATTGCTTCTTTAAATAAGAAAAAATAACCGAAATAACTTGGATCCCACTAATCATAAAAGAACAAGTGTTCGTAGAAAGCTCTTGCAATTGTTCAGATAAATGAATATAATAATAAATAGTTTAAGGAGGAGCGATATGGATTATTTAACAACATTAGAGATGTCGGAGAAATGGGGCATATCAGCAAGAAGAATAGCATTATTGTGCGAACAAGATCGTATAGAAGGTGCAATTAAGAAGGGGAAAACATGGCTTATTCCTGAAGCGGTAGAAAAGCCGGCAGATAAAAGAAAAAATGTAAAGAAAGAGGAGACTTATTATGTATAACATCAGTAATAGAAGGTATACGGGCAGCAAATATAAGTTACTTGATTGGATAGAAGAATTGGTGTTGGAGAATTGTGATGGGGAAATTTTTTTTGATGTCTTTGCCGGAACTGGAGTTGTGAGTGCACACATGAGTAAACACTACAAGAAAATTATTATGAATGATTTTTTATATTCAAATGAGATTATATATAAGGCATTTTTTGGGAGTGGAGAATATGATGAGACTGCTATTGAGAAATATAGAGAGCAGTTTCAAAAAATAAATCCTAATAAATTAAAAGACAACTACTTTTCTGAAAGTTTTGGTGGAAAATATTTTTCTAATAATGATGCTAAATTAATAGGAAAAATAAGAGAAGAAATTAAAGTGTTAAAGAGAAGTTTGTCGGACAGAGAATATTGTATTCTGTTAGCATCGCTAGTATATTCGATGGATAAAGTGGCAAATACTGTAGGACACTATGATGCATATAGAAAAATTAATAATATTGAGGATAGATTTGTTTATGAGTTAATAAATCCAGAAAAATCTTCAGAAAAATTTTCTATTTATAGAATGGACGCAAATAAGTTGGTGAGAAAAGTGAAGGCAGATATTGCATTTATAGATCCTCCGTATAATAGCCGTCAATACAGCAGATTTTATCATGTTTTAGAGAATGTTGTTCAATGGAAGAAGCCTCAATTACAAGGAGCAGCATTAAAGCCGCAAGCTGAGAATATGAGTGAATATTGTAGAAGTAGTGCACCGCAAGTTTTTGCAGATTTAATAAAACATATAGATGTTAAATATATTGTCGTTACATATAATAACACATATAACTCGAAAAGTAGCTCTTCGAAGAATAAGATTACTTTAGGGGAAATAAAAGATATTTTATCTTCCAAGGGACAGACTACTATCTATGAAAAGAAACATCAATATTTTAATGCAGGTAAGACAGAATTTGATGACCATAAGGAATTTGTTTTTATTACGAAAGTAGGTGTGAAGAATGGAAAATAAAAATACAATAAGATCTCCTTTTTTCTACGTGGGGGACAAGTACAAGCTTATGCCACAACTTAAACATCTTATGCCGAAGAATATAGAACAGTATATAGAACCATTTGTCGGTGGGGGAAGTTCATTTTTGAATTCTAAAGGGACTTCATATATGTTAAATGATGTGGATTCGTATGTGGTAGAACTGCATAGACAGATAGGAAGTTATACTGGTAAGGCAGAGGAATTATTTGAGGAGTTATTTGATATAATTGACTTTTATGGATTGTCCTGTTCATATCGTGGTATTTGCGTGCCAGAAGAGATGAAAAAAAAGTATGTGAAAACATATTATTCAAAGTATAACAAGGATGCATATATCCATATGAGAAAAGATTTTAATGAGAAGAAGGACGACTTTTTGAGACTATATCTGCTTTTGATATATGGTTTTAATCATATGATTCGTTTTAATGGTAAGGGTGATTTTAATCTTCCAGTTGGTAATGTGGATTTTAATAATAATGTATATCAAGCGTTAAATAATTATCTGGAATTTGTTGGAGAACATGAGATTGAGTTTTTTAATATGGATTATATATCATTCTTGGAAAAGATTAAGTTTGGAAAGAATTCGTATGTATTTCTGGATCCACCATATTTGATTTCCATGAGCGAATATAATAAGCTATGGAATGATAAAAAAGAAGATGAACTATGTGAATATTTAGATTTGTTAAATGATAGAGGCATAAAGTTTGGTATAACAAATTTGATTACTCATAAGGGCAAGGTGAATCAAAGGTTTTTAGATTGGTCTAAAAAGTATTGTGCCTATGATGTAAAAAGCAATTATATCAGTTTCAATGATAATACGATAAAGGCTGATTCGCAGGAGGTGTTTGTTACAAATTATGCGTAGTAGAAAAGCTGAGAGCAAGCCGTTGTCATTTTCGACAACTATGAGAAACCCCAATAGAATTGTAAGCTTTTTGAATTGCTTATTACCATATGAAAATAAGATATTAACACATGATGTAATCATGAAAGTGGTACATAATGCAATTAAAGAGAAGTTATACACACCGGTGATTGTGAATAGAACACCTGACTTGGCATATATTTTGAAAAATGATGATGAAAAATATTCAGATAGACAAATAGAATTTATAATTGAAATGAGCCCACAAAAGCATAAAGAAGCTGGGTTTGAATACGGGTGGGATTCAAGATTTGATACAATATTCAAATTGCCAATGGAGTTTGGCTTTGTTCAGTATGCAATGGGAGAACCGGTAAGAATTTCAACAACGGGACATATGTTGATTGATGCATTGAATGAAGAAGAACCAAATGAAGAGAAAATACAAATGGTGTTTCTTAATTCAATGATGAAGTATCAGAGCAATAACCCTTATAGAAAAAATGCAAACTCGAATGTGCCGTTAATTTTGTTATTGCAAGTGTTAAAAATGTTAAAGGAGGATATTAATGAAAATGGTGCGGGAGTATTTCGCCAAGAATTAAGTCTATTCATATGTTGGCCAAATAATGATGCAAAAGCATTATATGACAAAATAAAGCAAATTAGGAGTGAAGTAGGGTATTCATATAGCGATGAATATATGTATGAAATCTGCTTGGAATTATTGGGGGCATCTGACGAACAGCGCAATAGATTCAAGCTTTCACAAATATGTGGGGAAGCAGTAGATGAGTATATTCGTAAAATGCGTACCACCGGTATTATATCATTAAGAGGTAATGGCCGATTTATAGATTATAATGCTTGGGAAATTGAAAAAATTGATTATATTTTAGAAAACTATTCCGAATATAAATCGTTTGAATCAAAGGATGAATATTTTGATTATATCGGAGCGATTGATACTACTGTAATAAGTATGGAAAATGCTGTTCCGGCTGATACAACAGATTTAAGAAAAGCAACGTTAAAGAGGTTTGCTGCTGAATATTCAAAAGAGGTAATATATTCTGAATTACATAAGGTGTGTACTAAAACAGCAAGTACAGATTATATGTTGAAATTACTGCCGGGACCAGTTCGATTAGAATTTTTAACGAGTATTGCTATGGTGCAGAATTTTGAGAATTTAGATGTAACACCTAATTACACAATAGATGATGAAGGCTTGCCAACCAATACGGCATCGGGTGGAAAAGCAGATATAGTATGCTTTGATAAAGAATATCAGAGCTTAGTTGAAGTTACATTAATGTGTGGTAGACAGGATCAAGTGAATAATGAAATTGTACCTATAAGAAGACATTTACTTGAAGAAAAGAAGAATCAAGAAAACACGTTTTCCGTATTTGTTGCACCTACAATTCATGAAGATACAAAACAGATAGCAGAGTGGTACAAGTTTAAAGAGGGTTTGGATATTGTCACATATGCTATTGATGAGTTTGTGGATAAAATAAAAAAAGAAGATAAAATTTCAAATCTTTTGGGGTAAACAATATAAAATAAGTTATGGGAAGAAGGTATACTATGGAACTTAAATGAGAAAATCAAAGTCAACTAAGTTTTGCAAATGAAGAAGAGTATTATATGGCACTGGGCATATTTGCAAATCCAAAATTGTCTAGAGTATACATAGAAGACAAGGACAATATAAAAGATACGAATAAGATGGTAATCAAGGTTGATAAAACAAAATTTTCAGGAAGAGATTTACATATTTTGTTGTCTCCATTTGTCAAGATAGATTCGCATTTTAAATGTCAAACTAAGACAATATATCATGAAAAATCTTCAAAGGCAGTTAAGGGCAGAAATCAGTGGCTACATCCTGACATGGTAGGTGTATACTACCCATTTGTTGATTATTCAAGCAGGTGTTGAATTTGTTCTCTGTTGTGGGAGAAAATTCATATAAAATGTTTTCGTTTGAGTTGAAGAAAGAAATTAATTATAGCAATCTGCGAGAAAATTATTTTTAAGCAGTTTCTAATTCTAGTTGGGCACATGAAGGCTATTTGGTAGCATTAAAGGTTGAGGAAGAATTGTATGAGGAATTACGAAGACTCAATAATGCGTTTGGTATAGTTATTATACGATTGAACCCAGTAAATATAAGTCAGAGGGAAATTTTATTCACTTCAAAAGAACGTAATAAGCTGGATTGGGAAACTATAGAACGCTTGGTAGATGAAAACGAAGATTTTCGCCCATTTGTTGCTGATGTGGCAGTTGACACAACGGATAACGACATAAGATTGCGTGGAGCCTACGATAAGTTTGTAACTGATGAAGAGGCAGAACAATATGCGAAGAAAAAAGGGATAATATAAAATGACAAAATGCAAAGTTAAAATATGGTAGTAACAGAAAGTAAAGAAGCAATTCAATAAGTATAATTATGGTTGCTTTCGGAGAACAACTATGAAGTGGATAGTTAATATGAAAGTGAAAAAATACATAGTAAATTGGAGTAATCAAGATATACATACTAAATATATGGATGTCACTGTAGATATCAAGATAAAAGATACAAATTGTATGTTAATGTTGGAAGGTAATCAAAATATTGAGGATGTTTTTCGTCTCATTTGGGAATTGTTGTCTCTTTACGATGGTTATTTTTACGAACCAATATCTTATGAAGTTGATGGAATATTAAAGGATAGAGAAGAACTAATAAAACTTGGATATTTCAGGACAGATAAAAAATGGTATGAGTCAGAACTGATTGGAAGGTCAAAACGAGATTTATCAACAGACATAATAGAAAAGTATTACAAATTCCGAAATGAAGGAATTGCCGATAAAAAAATGACCAAATCAGTCATAAATGCTTTTTATTATCTTAAGTCCAAAGATTATGAAAAAATAAACGTAAACCATAGATTGTCATTATTATTAAATATAGCAGATGGATTTATTATAAATACATTTAGAAAAACGAATAATGTAAAAGGCAGTTTAGATAAGCTTTTTAAGGAAACTGTGGATATTCAGAAATTAAAAAATGGAATATCGTTGTTGGGGATAGACGAAGAAAAATTTAAGTATATTTTATCCGAAGAAAGACATATGTTTGACCATTATATTTATAAAGAAGATAGCTTAGCCACTTTTGTTTATAATGGCAATGAAAAAATTTTGGATTATGCAACATGGTATTTTGTTTATGTCCTCGAATTAGTAATACGAATTAATATTTTAAAAGAAACTGGAGTAACGTTGAACCAAGAAGTGCTGGATTATGCGTTGGAGTCCATAAATGACTGGATAATATATGAAAATGATTTAGATAAAGAATGTACAACAAGCCATTATCAGATAGCACAATTGCACAAGAGTATGGGGATTGAAATGAAATGATAAAATGAAATTATACGTGAAATATAGATTGTTTAAATAAAAAGGACATAAGATATGAGTAATAGAATTATTATAAAATCGATACGAATTAAAAATTTTAGAAGTATTAGAAATGAATTGATTGAAGCAAAAAATATGAATATTTTTGTTGGATTAAATGATGCGGGAAAGTCTAATGTTTTAAAAGCATTAAATTTGTTTTTTAATGGACAAACAGATTATGGTGTTATGTTTGATTTTAAAAAAGATTTTTCGTACTATTTTCCGATAACAAGTCATGGAACTAAAGAAATTGTTATAGAAATAAAATTCCTTATACCTGATAGCTATAAGGAAAAAGGTATATTTACATGGAAAAAAGTGTGGAGAATAAACGATTACACAGATGAATTAATTACAAACGAAAAAGGAGAGAGACCATCAGAGAGATCTAGAGTCCCAGGTACACTTAAAAGAATAAGATATAGATATGTTCCAGCTGTGAAAAGTAAAGAATATTATAAATCATTATTGGCAGATTTATATTTTACGGTTTCAGCTGTTCTAGATAGTCCACTTGAGGATTCGGTAAATAATTTTTCAAAAGTATTACAGGAGTACACAGCTCAAATAAGTAAACAGGTTAGTGAGAGGATACATATCAGTAGTAGATTATCTATACCTGAAAATTTAAGTGAATTATTTAAGACATTAGAGTTTGAAACTGAGGACGCGGAGTTGACAGGTTTAGTTTCACTAGAAAAAAGAGGAGATGGAATACAAGCTAGACACATTCCTATTATACTAAAATATATAGCTGATGAGGATCAGAAAACTAGAAATCAAGGTTCAATGAAAGTTGCAACTATTTGGGGATTCGAGGAGCCTGAAAATGGAGTTGAGTTGTCGAAAGCTTTTGAAATGGCAAATGATTTTGAGGAATTTTCACAAGATATTCAAATGTTTATTACAACACATTCACCAGCTTTTTATATGAAAAATAATGATAAAGATGTACAAGTTATTTATGTAACACAGGGAGAAAAAACAGAGGGATCAAAATTAAAATATGATTATTCGGCTGCAAATGTGGGACAGTTTATGGGACTTATGCCAATTGTTGCGCCATATATAGCAGAACAAGAAGAGAAAATTGCAAGGTCAAAGAAAATTCTTGAAGAAAATATGTTTATAGATGTCACGACTATAATGGTGGAAGGTAAAACGGATAAACAATATTTGGAATTGGCGATTAAGTTATATTCTGAAAAACTTTATAATAAATTACAAGATGAAACGTTGAGAGTATTTAGCAAAGAAGGTGAGGGAGGATGTAAGAAGTTAATCGAGTTGGCATATGCTTGGATATATAGTGGAAATACGAGCAAAGCAATTGTTTTATTTGATAAGGATAAAGCAGGAATATCTGCAAAAAATGAACTTGTTGAAAGCACAATATATAGAAATAAAAGATCAACAGCAGCTATTCAGGTGAAATTTTTAGAGCCTTCAGATACGATAATTGATTTATATAAAAAACGTATTGATATATATTATGAAATTGAACATTTATTATCCACTAAGTGCTGGTTAAAATTGAAAGAAAAAGATTTTGTGGAACCTAGAGAATACGAAGAACTTAGTGGAGCAGTTATGAAAGTCCTTACGCGAGAAAAAACAATTAATGCAGTATTAGATGATTATATTAAAAATAGCGATATTCGGGACACAATTGTAACATTTAATCCACATAAAGATAAAAAAGATAGAATATATAATTATGTTGAATCGTGTAAAAAAGATGAGCAGATAGAATATTTAAGCGGATTTAAGAAAACTATTGAATTACTTGAAAAAATTATTGGATGATAATCAGGAGTAGCTCTGGGAATGTGTGGGTAGTGCTACGCATACAACAGATATGCAACACTGTCATACACAAATCCCATATTTAGGGGCTTTTCAGGATATACAAACGCTCTCAAAGAGATAATTTCACACAGATGTGTATTCACACCCCAGACTTTGGTCTGGGGTGTTTTTTTTATAAAAATTGTGGTAGGATAAATATTATTACAAACAATCAGAGTGGAAAGATAATTAAAGCTGTCAAGGCTGCAATAAATAAGGCGAAAATTTGTAAAAAACCTATAGCAGGTTATGATAAAATCATACAAAACCAACCATCCCCCAATAATACCCCAAAAACTGTATGATAATTGAATACTATCCAAAAATTATCCCAAGTTATATAATTAAGACATCAAAACAAGGAGAGAAGGGTTTAGGATGTTTGAAGTAAAGGATAGTAAGCAGATAGGTGCATACATTAAGAAACTAATCTATAGTAAATATCCCAGTCAGAGACAGTTTTGTATCGAGTACATTAAAAAAATGGGATTTGATGAAGCGGATTCAGAACAAATAAGAAGAACAACCAACAAAGTGAATCAGATAATTAAGGGTGACAGGGCAACAGTTCAGGTAGATGATTTACCGTTTTTTTGTGAATTGTTGCAAGTGTCCTGTGAACAGATCCTTAGCTGTGGAGATTGTTATAGACCGATAAAGAATCATATTACAAATTATGAAGTGGCATTTTCACAAAATTGTAAAGAATGGGAAGCGTATATGAAGCGGGAAGATAATCTGTTCCTGAATTATGATGAGTATGGTAAATCTGTTGTGGATTATGCACTGGAGTTTAAAAATTATGATTTTATAAAATTTCTCATGGAAAATGGACATTTGGAATTTGACGATAACAGTGCAATGGGAAATGGAATTTCGTTTGGATTAAAAACCGATATCAAACGACGTGACATCGGAGAAACAGATATATGGCCTATTCCAAATACATATTATGGACCGGATAATCTTTTTTATGAGGAAGTTCTAAGGACAAGAGTTCTTGCGTTAGCAACTGAAAAAAAGATTTTGAAATGTTAGAAAAGTTAAGAGCGAGGATGAACCCGGCAATATATAATATGGATGTATTTGGGAGATTTAGTGATTTTTTGATTAAACAACGTAATGAAGATTTAATTTGTAAAATTGCGGAATCGGAGGACGATATTATTGAATATTATTCAGATGAATATGAGGTAAAAGACAGACATAATCATACTAATAGATTTATTTACCCTTATTTATCTGAAGTAATTGAGATTATGATTGAAAACGGCAACAAAAATGTTGAAAGAGTGTTAGAAAAAAGCATTATACACAATGAATATGTTTTTAACTGCCTGTCGGAGAATTTGAATACATATATGCAGATGCTTATTACAAAAGCTGATGAAGAATGTGGAGATTGGATAACACCGGAACTTAAGAAAATTAACAGAGATATAGCAAATAAAAATGCATTATGTGGATTTAAATATAATTCTGATGAAAAAATAGTTTCGTATTATTATGGTATAAAAAGAGGTGTAATTGAAGGAATGGTTTCCAATATAATCAGTATTGAAAAAACTCCTGAAAAAGAACCGATAAAAGAATTAGTTGAAAAGCTTAATGATTCGGCAAATAAAATTATTGAATTAGGAAAGGAAAGATAAATTATGGGTTTATTTTTTGATATGAATGATGGAGATTTTTGCCATAAAATCTCTGATAATATGTACATGGATTCCGACGGAGATATGATGATGAAAATGTCAGACAATATAGGAATGGATATGGATACCGGAGAGATGCACTTTCTAATCGGTGATTCAGGAACCAAAATAGATGAGTGGGAATAAGAAGAATGTAAAAGTTTTAATATCACTTAATGAATAGAAGGTTCATTAAGTGGTATTTTTTATTGGTTTGACTAAGTGAAAATATTATTGTAAAAAAATTATAGGCAATGCAATTTTTTACCGGGTTGAATCGTATATATAGTGAAACCGGTTTTATGAATGAAAGAACAGAGGAAGGAGAAAAATGGTTTGTATAGTCGCGATGAATTAGAAAACATTATTAAAAAATACGGCGACAGCGTTTACAGGCTGGCATATCTCAAAATGAAAAATAAAGACAAAGCAGATGATATTTACCAGAATGTTTTCCTGAAGCTTATAAAACAAGACAATAGAATAGAACCTGAGGAACACCTTAAAGCGTGGCTTATGAGGACAACCGTTAATTGCTGCAAAGATTACTGGAAATCATCATGGCACAGGAAAGTCAGTTATGAAGAAAAAGAACCCGATGCCGGTAACGGACAGGAAAATGGGTATCTTACAGAGCTGGTGCAGGATATGCCGGAAAAATATAGGACAGTAATTCATCTTTTTTATTATGAAGGCTACAGTATCAAAGAGATTGCCCTTATGCTTGGGAAAAAAGAGAATACAATAGCCAGTCAGTTGTCAAGAGGACGGGAACGTTTGAAAGGAATGTTATCGGAAAAGGAGGTACGGGGATATGGATTTTGAAAAAGAATACAGAATAGAACAGGACAGAATAAAACATAATATCGGCTTGGACAGGATGATTCTTGAGAAATGTGAAGAAAAAGCGCCCAAAAAGAAAATCAGCCTTAGAAAAATTTATGCCCTTGCAGGACTTGTGGCAGCAGTTATTATTGTGGCAATCGGAGTTCCGTCAGCAATTACGTATGGTGAAAATATTTACAACTCATACAGCCTTGTGATTGGAAACAGGACGGTGGAGATGGAGCCTATGGAGCCGGTGTATTTTGATATTGAAAGATTCATATCAAAAGAGGATGTCCAACAAATTAAATATAAAGATCATATATCTTACTGGGTTGCATTTGAGGATGGTAATCTTTTAGAAGATTATACAGGAATGAAGTTGCCGGAAGATAAAGATTTTGTATTTAGAGATATGATGGTAGGCTTTTCTGATAAATATAATATTGTGCGGTGTTCAATGACCATCAGACAGATATCCACAGGTCAGAGTGCATTAATAAATTCACAGTGCTTTGCTAATGAAGTAAAAGACGGAGAAGAACTTGGTGATGGTCGTGATAATGTAAAAGCGTCATTTGTATACACGCTCAGTAACGGTTCAAAAGCATATTTTATCTGGGAAGGAAAGGATGAGCCTATGGAAGGTGTTAGAAATACGCATGACCCTGATGAATATCAGACCGTATATTTTTGCGCCCACGGCATACAATATCAGATGTCAATCGGCAGAACCGAAAAACAGACAAAACTTGCAGTAGATATAATGGAATTGTTCGTTAAGTAATCCGGGAATACTTTTTGCCGATGAGCCTACAGGAGCATTGAACATGACGCAGGGATTGCGGCAAAGTGTAAAAGAGTATTATATCTTGTCTTAATAACTGGCTTATGGATTTGGGATGGTAAAAATAATGTGACATGTGTTATAATACCATTTGGTGATATACATAAGAAGGTATTATATGAATAACGGAATAGATTTCGGAAAAGACGGAATATGGAAAATATTATTTAAACTGGCACCTCCTGTAATGGCAGCACAGCTTATACAGGCGTTATATAACATGGTGGACAGTATATTTGTGGGAAGATACTTGGAGGCCGGACTTACGGCATTATCGATAATCTATCCGATACAGCTTTTAATGATAGCGGTAGCCGTGGGAACGGGCGTCGGTATCAACACTTTAATGGCACATTATCTCGGAATGGGTAAAGTAAAAGAAAAAGATGAAACGGCAGGAACAGCCACATTGCTTGCACTTGTGATGTGGGCTGTTTTTGCTACAGTCAGCTTTTTTCTTATGCCGAAATATGCGGGAATGTCAACCAAATCACCGGAGATAATTAAAGAAGTGGTTACTTATGGGAGGATAGTTTCCGTATTAAGCATAGGACTTTTTCTTGAAAGTGCATGGACAAAAGTATTGCAGTCAGAAGGTAATATGAAGCTTCCTATGATAGCCCAGATAGCAGGTGCGGTAATTAATATTATATTGGATTACCTCCTTATATTCGGAATAGGATTTTTTCCGGCACTTGGAATAGCAGGTGCGGCAGTAGCCACGGTAACGGGGCAGATAGCTGCGGCTGTAATCGTAATGACTAAGGGATTCAGAAAATCACCCCCACTTTCAGTTTATAAAAAGTATGTCAAAAAAATCTATTATCTTGGATTCCCTAATATTTTAATGCAGTCGGCGTATACATTTTATATATTTGGACTTAATATGATTCTAAAGGGATTTTCAGACCAGGCAGTAACGACACTGGGATTGTACTATAAATGGCAGTCGTTTTTCTTTATTCCGTTAGGGGCAATGCAGACCTGTATAGTTCCCGTCATAAGCTACAACTACGGTGCCGGTATGTATGACAGATGCAAAAAGACGTTAAAAGATGCGGTAATTTTTGGATGGACTCTTATGATTATAGGAATCCTTTGCTTTGAGATAATTCCGGGGCCGATGTTAAGGGTATTTTCAAGGGATACAAAGGTAATTGAGATTGGAGTTAATGCCTTTCACATTATAGGTATGTCTTTTATACTCCTTGTAACGTCACTTACGTTTCCTGTATATTTTCAGGCAATCGGACAGTCTGTTAAAAGTTCGCTGCTGACGGTTTTAAGGACGGTGGTATTGTTTGTACCTTTAGGTTGGTTGTTCTCAAAGCTTGGACTTAAATATTTCTGGTGTACCTTCCCTGTGACGGAGTTTATAACTACAGCCGCAGGGTTAATAATGTTAAAAAGATTCAGAGGTAATTATGAATAACGGAGATACAAGAAAAAAAATATATAAAATACTTGTAGGAATTGTTTTTTGCACGCTTGCAGGAGTATATATTTTTGGCATGGTCTTTCAGCTTTACATAAAAAAACATTATGGTAACGGGCTTGGGGGCTGGTGTGAATCATATAAGACAGGGTGGGAACGTGTGTATGAAGATGGGACAAGAAAGCCACTTGATTATCCTGTCAGTATAACTGAAGGGGGAAATAAAGATATTGTTGTGGAAAATGTTCTTCCGGACAATCTTCCTTATGATTCCGTATTGTCGTTGACTCTGGGGAGAAGCACAAAGATATATCTCGATGATGTTCTTGTGGGAATGTATAGAAATGATGATAATCCTTTACCGGGGTTAATGGAAAAAAACAGAATTGTTTATATAGATTTGGGAAGCCAGGCCTCAGGCAAGACCATAAGAATTGTCAGAAATGTACCCAGAGATAATGTTCTTGTCTTATCAAAAGTTTTTCTGGGTAATGCCTATGGCATATATGAGGAATATCAGAAACTTTGTGGCGTCCAGATGAATGCATCTATAATTCTTGCTATATTTGCATTTGTGAGTATTGTTGTAAACCTTATTTTACATATAAAAGGAAAAAAGGATATAAGTATTTTATCCCTGAGTGTGGGGGTTCTTGCTGTTGCAAGCTGGCTCATATTTGATAATATGCTGTATCAGTACATATTCAAGATTTATTATATAGATGGAATATTAGGATATCTTGTTATAATGCTTGCACCGGCGTTTTTTGACCACTACCTTAACCGGGAACAGGAATACAGGTATTGCCGTCTTTATACGGTGTCCATAGTTGTTGTAATTCTGAATTTTATAGTATTCACAACACTTCACTTTACGGGAGTCGTAGATTTTTACAGTTCTCGTTTACCAATGAATATTGTTCTTGCAATACAGATTGCAAGCGTTGCATATACCCTTATAATGGATTTGATAAAAGGATATATAAAAGAATATAAGGTTATTGCCCAAGGTTTCCTGGGATTTGCAATATGTGCTCTTGTTGAGATTATAATGATTAACTTTGGAAATAACAGAAATACCGATGGTATGTTTATGATTATCGGCTTGTATTTACTGCTTATAATGGCTGTTGTTAATTTCACAAAAAACAATATCAGAATACGTGAGAAGGCAGTCTATGCGCTTAAAGCCAACCAGTTAAAATCCAACTTCCTTGCTAGTATGAGCCATGAGATAAGAACTCCTATCAATGCGATAATGGGTATGAATGATATGATACTTATGAGTGACCCGGACAAAGCAATCAAGGAATATGCGGGAAATATTAGATCGGCAGGAGATACTCTTTTGTCAATTATTAATGATATTCTCGATTTTTCAAGAATCGAATCAGGTAAAATAGAGCTTGTTGAAAATACATTCAGTACCATATCAATGCTTAACGATGTTATTATGATGATAAAAGGAAAAGCGGAGAATAAAGGGCTTGAATTTATTGTGAAGGCAGATAAAGAAATGCCGTCATCTTTTAAAGCTGATGAAGTGAAAATCAGGCAGATACTTACAAATGTACTTGGCAATGCTGTAAAATATACAGAAAAAGGCAGTATAGAACTGATTATGAAAGGTTCTTATGTGGAAGATAAGTATGTTCTTAATGTAACGGTTACCGATACAGGAATAGGTATCAAAGAGGAATTTAAAGACAAGATATTTAATAAATTTGAACGTGCCGATACTATGAGCAGTGTGGAGGGAACAGGTCTTGGACTGTCCATAACGAAAAAATATCTGGGCATTATGGGTGGAACGATTTCTTTTGACAGTAAATACGGAGAGGGTTCCGAATTTTATATATCCATACCGCTTAAGGTAGAAGACGATACTTCGATTGGGGATTACAAAGAAAAACTTAATAATTATTATAAATGCAGTACCTTAGATACAGGTTATCTTGCAAAAGATGTAGATGTCCTTGTTGTTGACGATAACGAAATGAACCTGTCTGTTACGGGAGGGCTGCTTAAAAAGGCAGGAATGAATATCACAACCTGCCGCAGTGGGAAAGAGATGCTTGAAATTACCGAAAATCACACTTTTGATGTGATTCTGCTTGACCATATGATGCCGGAGATGGATGGTATAGAAGCCCTTCATAGAATGAAAAATGATGACAGGACCTTATGTAAGAACGTTCCTGTAATAGCGATGACAGCCAATGCCATTAAAGGCGCAAGGGAACAATACATCATGGAAGGTTTTGATGATTACATCAGTAAGCCCGTAAGTTATACGGAACTGTTAACCATCATTAAAAAACACCTGCCTGACTGTAAGATAGGCAAAACAGACGACATAAAGGATGAAATTGTATTTCCTGAGGTAAATGAATTTGATTTGCACCATGCAATGTCAATTATAAATGATAAGAAAGTATTAATTTTAATGATTAGGGACTATGGGGATTATTTAAAGAATCTTCCAAAGGTGCTTAATGACAGTCTCAATAATCTTAAAGATTATGAGATAAACATACATAGTCTTAAAAGCAGTTCAGACGCAGTAGGAGCTCTTACAGTATCAAGAATTGCGAAGCTCATTGAAGAAGCTGTACATAATAATGATACTGACAGAATTAATATATTACACCCGATACTTCTGGAGCAGATTGGTAAATGCTATGAAGAAAGCATGCTTTTTTTCATAGAAGAAGATACGGAGGAGCCCGCTGATACTGATATCCACGCATTGCTGCCGGAAATATATGAGGCACTTGATGAATGTGATTTTGAAACGGCGTTGGCTAAAGCTAAGAATATACCTGAGGATACTTCGGACAAAATATATAGTGATTATGTAAAACAACTTAAAATTTATATTGATGACTATGAACCGGAATTATCAAAAGAAATGCTTGGTAAAATAAAAGAATATATAGGAAGAGGATAATAAATTGAAGAAAACAATTTCAGTCATTGCCATGGTTCTGTTTATAATAGGAACCTGTGGAATAATAGGTGGTCTTGCGGCAAAAGAACGTGTTCCTATAGTAATTAAGAAAACAGTTATAGAAGGTGCCGTTAATAATAATGTGATTAAGTTCCTTGAAGATAAATTAGGCAGCGTAAATGTTGACGAGGACAAAATACGGGAAAATTTTAATGATATAGAGGGACTTAACAATGTAGTTGATTATTATGTTGAAGCCGCACTTGATGCAATTTATAAGGCAGGTTTTTCTAAAATTGATATAACGGGCAGCATTGATAATAAGGCTGTCAGAAATGAAATTGCTTTAACTGCCAATACGATTGTGAATAATGTAATGAAACTTTTTAATATCAGCATTGATGATGATAAACGTCTGATTATCAGCGGTATAATAGGTATTGGAAGCACAAAGCTTGTGCAGATAATCAATGATGCGGTTAATGAAAATATGGATATTGTGACAACACGAATCAGGGTAGAAGTTAAGCTGTACCATTTTATACTTATAAAGAATGTAAGAATTGCACTTTATGTGCTTACTGCTGTATTTCTGGCTCTTTCGATTCTGTTATCAGACAAAGAAAAAAGAATGCTGCACCTTGGCAGAAATATTACCATTGCGGGAGCAGCATCCGTTATCGTTATAATATATAATATTTTAAGAAGTAATTATAATATTAAGAAAATGATAGGCTTTAAAATACCTCTTGGTCTTAATACGTATCTTATGGCGGGAGGAATTGTTACATTGGCAGGTCTTATCATTTTAATAGCTGCCGCCATTAAGAAAAAGAATAACTAAAAGAAACATCTTGCCCAGGAAAAGAGCTTTTGAATAAGTGTTTTCCTGGCTTTTCTTTTTGAGGTGTATTCGGCCTCGGTAACGTTGTAAGGGTTTTCCTTTGTGCCGTCAGACAGTATATTTACTGATTGTTTCTCATATTTTTCCATATAAGATGACATCTGGGCATTAATTTCTTCACTGTCTATTACAAGCATAAGCTCTGTATCAAGGTAGGTGCTTCTTATATCCATATTAAAGGAGCCGATTATTGATATATTGTCATCTATAACAATACTCTTTCCATGGTAGGCTCTTTTTCCGCTGAATTCCCACAAATCTATGCCGGTGGCAAGAATGTCCGGCATGGAAGATTCAAGCTCGGCGGCACCTACCGGATTATCGTTGTTAGGTGCGGAATTAGTCATCAGTATAATATCGGCATCAGATACTGCCATTTTCTCAAGAGAACGGTACATTACGTCATTACAGATTATGTACGGAGTATGTATTTTGGCTCTTTCTCTGGCATTTACAACAAGCTCAGTGAGATTAGCCCATATAACAGGGTCCTTCATTCCACAGTTGGTAGCGTTACTTAATATAGTAATCTTATTGACGGGAATGGTATCTTCTTTGTAATCATAAGAAGCCATTTTGCTGTCATTATCTGAAATATAATTATTATAAGCCGTATAAATATCTTTTGAAGCGTTCTTTACACAGGTCCATCTTTTTAAATAACGGCTGTTGTGGAATATCGAACAATCCCGGTCCTGCCATATTTTTTCAGCATAGTCAATCAGCTTGTTGACAGAACTGTTTTCCTGTACGGTATCACTGTATACGAGAACATCCCAGTCGTAGTTCTGATATGTAGAATAATCGCCGAGGAAACGGTTGTATGTATTACGACCGCCAAGAATATATGTGGAATTATCTGCAATAAGGTATTTATCGTGCATTCTGGCAATGGATTTCCATGGCACAAGAGGGTTAGCTTTATTATATACTTTGACGGTTACATTTTCATGGCAGGAAAGAGCGTAAAAGTAAGGATTCCATTCCATCTGAATCCAGCTGTTAATTCCGTCCACAAGAAGATTAACCTTTACGCCACGGTCAGCGGCAGACATAAGGGCGCCAATCATTATCTGGCCCGCTTCATCTGCACGGAAATCAAAGGTCGACATGGAGATGTTTGTTTTTGCATTTTTAATCATATAAACCCTTTCAAAAAGGGCATCTGAATTATCAACAAGGATTTTGGCAGATTCACCTGCTTCGCCGTTTCCAAAAAATTCTGACCTGTCTATAAGCATATCTTCTGACACATCAGGCTGTTTTGAGTAGACAGAAAGTGTAGAAGATACTTCAAAACTCAGAAATATGAGTACGATAACAGCAAATACAATACCGGTCTTCTTTTTACTGAGTTTGTTCTTTTCATTGGATACGCCCCGTATCATTCTTATGTAGAATACAACGTAGCTGATAAAACAAAACATATTTACAAGGAAAACGCCGGCTATCAGTAATCCCGAACTGAAATAGGTCAGGGAACGGGAAAAGAGCAGTATCAGAATGGCAAAATACATAAAAGTAGTGTTGAATTTACCATACCACTGGGCACCGTCCATTTTCTTGCCACGTTTGTAAAGGATAAAACCTGTAATTCCCATAAATACATCTTTTAGCAGAATGAGCATTAATAAATAGCGCATCATAACAAAACGGAATGTAAGACTTAATACGACCGCACCCTGTGTAAGCTTGTCGGCAACAGGGTCAAGTATTTCACCAAATTCCGTTTCCATGTGGAAGTGTCGTGCTATCTTACCGTCGAGAAAATCCGTAAGACCGGATATTAAGAATATTACTGCTGCAAAATGGTAATTTCCTGCATTAAAGTATACGATAACAAAAATGAGCATAAGAAAAATTCTTATGTAGCCAAGAATATTTGGTATCGTCAGAAACTGGCCTTTGTATCTTTTAAACATAAATATAGTCCTCTTCTTCTTATGTAGTTAATTATAATCTGGTCAGTAATATTGTAACATAAGAAGTCAGAAAAAGTTATTAAATATTTAGTTTCTGTCCTTTTTTTTGCTGCTTATGACAATTGCCAGAACCATAAAAGCAAGGGCAAACATAAGCTGTATTGTGAAATTAAGAACAATTGAAGAGGTACTTGCTGCGGAGAGATTGGAAGCAGCTTCTTCATTATTCACATACCAGTATGCAGGGAAAAATCTTCCGGCTGCAATTACGCCATCCGCAAGAAACTGCCTTGGGACAAATACTCCGCATATAAATGCTGAACCCAGTCCGAATGCGTTAACAAATATATTTACTGTATTATTGTTTTTTACAAATGAACTTAAGAAGAAAGTAATTGCAAGACATATAAGGGCATATACCACGGTATTGGCTAAGCGTAAGGCACCTGCTGCTGTAAACATTGCACCTTTATATAAAATACATGACGTAATGAAATATAAAGCTATTATTCCAAACGCCACAAGAAAACACCCTTTGGCCATCTGATAATTGCGTTTCGCAATACTTAATCCCGAACATAAAGTACGCTTTTCAACCTCTTTTTTGTTAAAAGAGATAAGGGCAGGAGCAATACTTGTTACAATGGCACATATCAAAACATAAGGTATATAATTGTAAAAGTAGTGTTCATCACCGTATACAGAAGTATTCCCGGTGTCAGCAATTGACACATCGGTTGAAATACTGACAGTCTTTAAAGTATTTTCGTATGCGTTTTCATCATCAATTCCCATTGAAGAAAAGGCAAGATAAGTATTAATAAAGTTTTCAACAGACATATCCATAAATTCTGCGGCAAAAGAGCCGGGAAGTTTGTAAGCAGATACATTATGGGTTGATGCAAAATCCTCAGGAATAATTAATATATAGTCGGCATCCCTGTTGTAAATTGCGTCACGGATTGAATTGATATCTTCATTTATACCGGATTTAATATTGTGATTGTCTGATAAATACTGTATAAGATTGTCTGCCAGCATGCTGTTGCTGTGATTAAAACACACAATATCAAGTCTGGTAGATTTAAAATTTTCTATAGTGTTATTTGTATTATTTTTTGAAATGCTAATTGCTATGGAAAGAAAAATACAGGTATACATAATAATAGAACCAATGTGTTTTTTAATTACTTTCATAAATGCATTAAATACTGTCATATTTTTCCCTCCTTGTATTTATAAAGCATATTATGCAAAGAATGACTGCCATTCCTGCCATAATGGAGATTTTTTGTAAAAATTTTTTATAATCATCATAAATGTTAAGTGCATACAAAGCATCAGATATAAGTGCGGAAGGATTAAGCCTGTTGAGAAGAGAAAAATGCTTCTCAATGGATTGTTTGATGCCGCCGATCATAAGTCCGCTGAGAAAACTTGAAAAAAGTGAGATGAAAAGATTAATTCCAATTCTTACATTCAGTGAAAGTTTTCTTACAGAACCGATTAAAAGACCTATACTAAGTGCAATTATTGTTCCCATAACCGATACGAGATATATAAGCCATGAATTAGCTGCCAGATTAAGTTTTAATATCTTCTGAAGATATATTATAAGCAATCCGTTGGATATGAGATGTAAAGTGAGTGTGGCAGCTGCATCACCAAGAACAAGTGTTATTCTGCTTCCGGGATACAGGTTTTTTCGCATACCTACAGATGAAAGGTCGGCTTTAAGTCCCGTTACACAGGTTGTTCCGGAAAGGGTAGCAAACATACAAGCCATAGCAATAAGGGAGTAATAGTAATCAATCATATTGTCGGTATTGCCTTTTGTAAGTTCTTTTTCCGTAACATGGCGTACATTCGTCAAAAGTTCCTTATAGACACCGTCAAGTTTTTCGGGTGTCATAAATGCAACATGGATTACAGCCATATTTCTGATATAGGAATCAAGGAAAGATTTGATTACGGTTTCTTCTATTCCGTTTTCTCTTATTGAAAGGGAAGGATTTCCGTTATCTACGGTAATAATGCCATCTGCTTTTTTGTCGGATAGAAGTTTATCCGCCGATTCCCTGTCGGTATATGTGATATTGAAAAAAGGAACTTCTTTTCTGTCATCTGCATAAAGGTTTTCAATGACCTCTTTAAAGTAAGCGGTATCATCGGTATCATCGGCACATACTGCCACATTTATTGTACTGAAGGTTTCTGTCTGTGACGAGATTTTTGAAAATGCCATAAAGAAAAAAGTACCGAGAATCAGAGGGAAAAACATAATCCAGAAAAAGGTTTCTTTTTCACGGAAAAGAGATTTCAATTTATATTTATAAGCATGAAAAAACATAGGGTAACCTCCTTTTAATCTCTTAATTCCTTGCCTGTGATTTCAAGAAAAACATCATTAAGTGTCGGAAATTCCGAATATACCCTGCCCATATTGATATTATGTGATTTGAGAAGGTCCAGAACTCTTATGAGATTATGTTTTCCGCCACTATAGAAAATCTTTAATATGTTATTGTTATATGTAATGTTATACACATGAGGAAGATTTTTAATTTCATCCATGATTTCATCCGGGAGATTAAGCAGTTCAATGTTAATGGTTTCCGTGTTTTTGATAAGCTTTTTAAGCTCGGAAGCTGTGCCAAGAGCAAGATTTTTACCACCATCCATAATGGCAATCCGTGAACATATCTGCTCAACTTCTTCCATATAATGGGATGTATATACAATGGTTGCACCGTTTCTGTTAAGCTCCATAATTCCTTCAAGAATTTTATTACGGCTCTGTGGGTCAACTGCTACGGTTGGTTCATCAAGGAAAATAAGTGATGGTTTATGGGCAATGCCACAGGCGATGTTGAGTCTTCTTAAAAGCCCTCCTGACAGTTTCTTTGGATAGAATTTTCTGTGGTCTTCAAGGCCTACAAAAGAAATGGCATCTTCCACATATTGTTTTCTTGTTTCTTTATCTTTAATGTAAAGTCCGCAGAAATAGTCAATATTGTCATAAACATTGAGTTCATCAAGAACGGCAACATTCTGCATTACAACACCGATCTTTGACTTGATGGAAGAATTTTTATCAATATCTTCGCCAAAAACCTCGATAATACCCTTATCATAGGAAAGAAGTCCCAGGATACAGTTAATCGTGGTTGTCTTACCGGAACCATTGGGACCTAAAAGCCCGAAAATTTCTCCTTTTTTGATATCAAGATTAAAATGGTCAAGTGCAATAAGTTCCTTGTAACGTTTAACGAGATTTTCTACATAAATAACTGAATCAGACATATTAATATCTCCTCCTTGTAAATTCTATAATTACAATATATATTGGTTATGAAAAAATTAATAGTGATTTATAGCATACATATATATGACAATTGTCATTTTTTTCGGGATTTGTTATATTAAGTGGGAAGAGAGGTGGAAAATGGGAATTTATATTGATAAGTTCTTTCTGTTTCTGGCAGGAACGTGGCTGTTATACAATAATGTTGTAATTCCTGTGGATGTGGCATATCTGTTATCAGGAGTAATTATACTTCTTGTATCCTTTTATTTTGATACTGTCAAGAATATAACTGCAATGAATATAGTATATATATCAGAAATCATTGCGGGGCTGTTTTTCCCCAAAACGATATGTTTTTTACCGGTAATGATATATACCATAACATACAGTGTAAGGGGTATAAAAAAACATATAATATATGGAATAACATATATCATGCTTGCAATGAAATATGTATATGGAGATTATCAGGACAGCAGCCGTCATATAATGTTTGTTCTGGTTTGTTTCATCTCTGCAATACTCGCGGTTAAGGAATATAATATCATAACGCAGAAAGAAGGCATAAAGAGGCTCCGTGACGATTCTACCGAAAAAAACAATCTTTTAGCTGAAAAAAACAAGATGCTGACAGTTACCATGAATAATGAAATAAGAATTGCCACACTTAGCGAAAGAAACAGAATTGCAAGAGAAATACATGACAACGTTGGTCATATGCTTAGTCGTGCCATACTGCAGTTAGGGGCAATAATGACGGTATACCGCAAAGATACAATATACGACAATCTGGTACCGATTAAATACAGTCTGGATACAGCAATGAATAATATAAGGGAAAGCGTACATGACCTTCATAAGGATGGATTTAATGTTAAAGAAACAGCTGAATCCATACTTTCAGCACTTGGAAATTATGATATTGATTTTATATGTGACATATCGCAAAATGCAGATAAAGAAGTTAAATATGCTTTTATAACAATACTTAAAGAAGCTGTTACCAATATCGAAAAATATTGTAACGGAAATAAAGTCCGGGTAGTTATCAGTGAACTTGAAGAGTATTACCAGATGCTCATTCAGGATAATGGTGTTGTGTTAAAAGGCATGTTTCATCCGGGAGCGGGAATCGGGACATCTAATATGGAAGAACGTGTGAAGGCACTTAACGGAATAATAACATTTGGTACAAAGGACGGATTCAGAATATTTATATCCGTTCCAAAGAAAAGGCAGAATGAAGATGGATAAAATTAAAACTGTAATTATAGATGATGATGAAATTGTTGTGATGTCGCTTAAAATGATAGCGGAATCATCAGGAATAGAAGTTGTGGCAACAGGACACAGCGGAGAAGACGCGGTAAGGCTTTATGAACTTCATAAACCGGATATACTTTTGTCTGATATAAGAATGAACGGAATGGATGGCACAGTTGCGGCAGCACAGATTCTTAAAAAGAATCCTGACGCAAGAATACTTTTTCTGACAACATTTTCTGATGACGAATATATAACAAAAGCATTGAAATATGGTGTAAAGGGATATATTCTTAAACAGGATTTTGAAGGAATTGTTCCGGCAATCAAAGCTGTATATAAAGGGCAGAGCGTTTTTGGCAGAGAAATTGTCGGCAGACTGCCTAATATTACAGGTGAGAATGAATCAAGGGAAAGCAAGTTCTTTGGAAAAGGAATTACGGAAAAAGAATTTGAGATAATTAAACTTGTCGCGGATGGACTTAGTAATAAAGAAATCGCCTCAAGATTATATCTTGGGGAGGGAACTGTAAGAAATTATTTCAGCAGTATCCTTGATAAGCTGGAATTAAGGGACAGAACACAGCTTGTTGTATATTATTATAAAAACTGATAGAAGGTGGCATAGGTGGCAAAATCAAAAAATTACGGAATTTTATGTATAATACTCTCGGCATTCTGTTTTGCCTGCATGAACTTATTTGTGAAGAAAGCAGGTAATCTCCCATCTTTTGAAAAGAGCTTTTTCAGAAATATCATAGCTTTTTTCTTTGCCTTTGGAGTAATTGTTAAATCAAAGGAAAAAATTAACATACCAAAAGATGCACTTCCTGCACTTTTTATGCGTTCGATAGGCGGTACAGTGGGTATTTTATGTAATTTTTATGCCATTGATCACCTTGTAATAGCCGACGCATCCATGCTTAACAAATTGTCTCCCTTTTTTGTACTGATTTTTTCTTATCTCATATTGAAAGAAAAAGTAAAATTATATCAGGGGATATGTATAATCGTTGCTTTTATCGGAAGCCTTTTTGTCATTAAGCCGACTGCGGACATTATCCATAATCCCGCATCACTTATGGGTATGCTTGGAGGTCTTGGTGCCGGAATAGCATATACTTTCGTAAGAATAGCAGGAAAAAAAGGCGTGAAAAGCCCGGTTATTGTTGCATTTTTTTCGGGATTTTCAAGCCTTGTCACATTGCCTCTTATGATAATGGATTTTGAGCCGATGACCGTAGCCCAGCTTATGTTTCTCATATTGGCAGGTCTTGCCGCAACGGGAGGACAGTTCGGAATTACGCTGGCGTATACCTTTGCACCGGCAAGGGAAATATCTGTATATGATTATTCACAGATTATATTTGCCACTATATTAGGAATACTTTTTCTCGGTGAACTGCCTGATAAGTATAGTTTCGTAGGCTACGGTATAATTATATCGGCTTCACTTGTAATGTTTATACTTAATAACAGAAAAACTACATCTGCTTAAAAAGATTAACCATTTCAATAGCGGAAAGGGCGCAGTCATAACCTTTGTTGCCTGCTTTGCTTCCGGCTCTTGCAATAGCCTGTTCAATATTTTCTGTTGTGATTACACCGAATAATACAGGCACGCCTGTTTCAAGCCCCACAGAAGCAGTTCCTTTTGATACTTCATTACATACATAATCGTAGTGTGTTGTATCGCCTCTTATAACCGCACCTACGCAGATAACGGCATCATATCTGCCTGATTCGGCGAATTTCTTGGCTGTAAGAGGTATTTCAAATGCACCCGGAACCCATGCCGCAGTGATGTTATTTTCATCTACTCCGTGTCTTACAAGACCGTCAACGGCACCGCCGAGCAACTTGTTTACGATGATTTCGTTAAAACGTGATGCAACAATGGCAACCTTCATTCCTTCAGGTGCTACAACTTTTCCTTCTAATAAATTGATTTCTCTCATTTTAATTTCCTCCGTTTATTTTAATATATCTTTAAATACATGACCCATTCTTATTTTTTTGGTCTGCATATAAAATTCATCATATTCCTGAGGTGGAATCTCAATAGGAACACGTTCTGTTATCTCAAGTCCCAGATCGCTGAGACCATAGACTTTATTAGGATTGTTGGTAAGAAGTCTTAAGGACTTTACGCCAAGGTCACTTAAAATCTGTGCTCCAACCCAGTATTCCCTGAGGTCAGGGGCAAATCCCAGCTTTATGTTGGCGTCTACGGTATCGTAGCCATGTTCCTGAAGCTCATAAGCCTTTAATTTATTGATAAGTCCTATGCCACGACCTTCCTGCCGCATATAAAGGACGATGCCACGGCCTTCTTTTTCCACCATTTTCATTGCGGTATGAAGCTGTGGACCGCAGTCACATCTTAAAGAACCGAAAGCGTCACCTGTGAGACATTCGGAGTGTACACGGCAGAGTACGTCTTTTCCGTCGCCGATATCACCTTTTACAAGAGCAACATGATGTTCGCCGGTAATGTCATTTACATAACCGTATATTTTGAAATGACCGTATTTATTAGGAAAATCGGCACAGGCTTCCCTTATTACATGTTTTTCGTGAATACGGCAGTAATCCTGCAAAGATTTAATTGTTATGAACTTGAGGTTGTATTTTTTAGCAAGTTCCCAAAGTTCATGAGTTCTCATCATTGTTCCGTCGTCACGCATGATTTCACAGCATACACCGCACTGCTTGAGACCGGCCAGGCGCATAAGATCAACAGTTGCTTCAGTGTGGCCGTTTCTTACAAGAACGCCGCCTGCCCTTGATACGAGAGGAAATACATGTCCCGGTCTTCTAAGGTCCTCAGGTCTGGTGTTATCATCCACACATTTCATCATGGTGTAAGAACGCTCGGCAGCAGATATACCTGTTGTGGTATCCACATGGTCTATGGAAACGGTAAAAGCTGTCTGGTGGTTGTCCGTATTTTCTGCAACCATTGGCGGAAGTCCCAGTCTTGAGGCTACGTCATAGCTCATAGGTGTGCATATAAGTCCTTTTGCATGACATGCCATGAAATTAATGTTTTCCTGTGTGGCAAATTCAGCCGCACATATCATGTCGCCTTCGTTTTCCCTGTCTTCGTCATCGGTAACAAGTATAATTTTTCCCGCCCTGAGGTCTTCAAGGGCTTCTTCAATTGTGTTGTATTGATTATCCATCTATGTTCCTCCTAAAAATCATATTTTCTTAAAAAATCCATTGTAATCCCACCGCCCTCTGATGGGGAGCTGTCCTTAAAATTAAGAAGCCTGTCAACATATTTTCCTATAATATCATTTTCTATGTTGATGGTATTGCCGGCTTTCTTTTTAAGAAGTGTGGTTTCCCCGCCTGTGTGGGGAATGACTGATACTTTAAAATCCGATTCGCCGACAGCGGCAACCGTGAGGCTGATTCCGTCAAGACATACGGAACCTTTTTCAACGATAAATTTCATAATGGAAGGAGGGGCAGATATTGTAACCCATACTGCATTTTCCTCTTTTTTCATTGAAAGGATGGTTCCTGTACCGTCAACGTGTCCGCTTACTATGTGACCACCGAATCTGCCGTCCGCTGCCATTGCCCGTTCAAGATTAACAAAGTCCCCGGATGTGGCATTTTTAAGGCTGCTTCTGCGGACTGTTTCTGCCATAATGTCTGCAGTAAAAAAATCTTTGCCGAGAGATGTTACGGTAAGGCATATTCCGTTGACTGCAATGCTGTCTCCTACATTGGTATTCCGAAGGACTTTATGCGCTTCGATTTCTATGGAACCCGAATGACCGGAGACATGTAACTTTCTTATAATTCCTAATTCTTCAACAATTCCGGTAAACAAAAACATTACCTCCTGTATTCCAATAATATATCATCATTAAACTTTTCTACGTTAATAAGTTTGAAAACAACAGCATCTTTAATATCATCAATTCCAAGACCCTCCACAGGAGATTTGGCAAGGGCACCTCCGATTACCTTCGGTGCGATAAATACTTTGATTTCATTTACAAGGTCTGCCTGTAACATACTTTCGTTAAGTGTGCCGCCGCCTTCAAGGAGAATACTGTCAATCTTCATATCATGTAAAACATACATTAATTCTGTTAAATTAACTTTGCCTGTCTCATCCGGAACCTGTAACACAGTAATTCCAAGTGCTTCAAGAGCCGATATTCTGTTTTGAAGGGCATTGCCGCAGGCAATAATCGTCTCATATTCACCGGCAGTCTGACATATCCTGCTGTTAAGAGGAATCCTAAGCTCACTGTCACATATAATTCTTACAGGGCTTCTAAGTCCTTCTATTCTTGTGTTAAGCATAGGGTCATCTGCAAGCACCGTTCCTATTCCTGCCATAATGCCACGGTATTTGTGCCGCATTTTCTGGACTTCATTTCTTGAAAACTCATTGGTTACATATCTTGAGGAGCCTGTTCTGGTAGCAATTTTGCCGTCCATTGACATGGCATATTTCATAACCACATAAGGCGTTTTCTCTGTAATGTAATGAAAAAAAATGGGATTAAGTTCATCACATTCTTCTCTCATAAAATCTTCAATAACTTCTATGCCATGGGCCCTTAAAAAATCAGTCCCCTTTCCCGATACGAGAGGATTAGGGTCTCTTGAACCTATTACAACTTTGGTAATCCCGGCAGCAAGGATAGCTTCCGTGCATGGTGGCTGTTTGCCGTAGTGGCAGCAGGGTTCAAGTGTTACATAAATCGTAGCACCTTTTGCATTTTCCGTAAGATTTTTAATGGCATTGCGCTCTGCATGCAAATCACCATATATGGCATGATAGCCCTCGCCGATGATTCTGCCATCTTTTACAATAACAGCACCAACCAACGGATTGGGGCTTGTATAACCTGTTCCTTTTTTTGCAAGGCTTATAGCCCGCAGCATATAATCTCTGTCAGTCATAATTTCTCCCAAGTATATATAAAAAATAAAACCCTGAAATTACTTTCAGGGCACGACAATCTGATAACAGTTATATTATATCTTCTCTCATCCAGACTATACTGTCGGTACCGGAATCACACCGGTTCATGCCATCGGCTCGCAGACTATACTGCCGGTAGGGAATCACACCCTGCCCTGAAGATTATTATCTTTTTCAAAACGGATTATATACTAACATAAATTACATGTCAACGGATATGTTATCTGTACGGTAAGAAAAAGGTGTTTTGCCATAGCTTTCTTTGAAACTTCGTATAAAATAACTGACATTCGGAAAGCCTGAGGATAACGCAACATCGGTTATGGAAATGTTGGTGGTGTCAAGTAAATTTTTGGCGTACAGAAGTCTCATATGGTTTACATATTTTGAAAATGTAATATTAAAATGCTTCTTAAAATATCTGGAAATGTATTTTTCAGACATATGAAATTCGTCAGCAAGGTCTGACAGAGTGATTTTTTCAAGATAATTGTCATTAACGTATGTAATTATTTCTCTTCGCATATCAGAAGCATTAGAAGTCTTTTTTACCAGAATATCAGGAATGCTGAGGATATTTGATAATATTTCTAACAAAAGAATTTTACAGTCAAGCTGGTAAAACCCTTTTTCATACTTATTAATATATATGAGCTTTTCAAGCAGGGAGATTATTTCCGCATAAATTTCACTATAAGGCAGGGAATGAGTCAGAATAACGTGGCTGCTTCTCATTGGTTTAAAAAGCATATTTTCCACATAGTCATTTGACTGGAAGGATATAAACTCCAACGGAAACAGAATCGTATAATAGTCGGCATTTAAATCATTAGAACCCATATAGTGAAGCTCTCCCGGATTGACTATGAAAAAGCTTCCTCCGGTTCCCGTAAACAGTTCATTGTCAATAGTAATGTTAATCGAGCCGTTCCGTATATATATAATTTCCAGTTCGTCATGCCAGTGAATGGGAAACTGAAAAGCCGTCTGCTGGTTGAATACATGGTACTGGCTATAGGGATAATCTTTTGTGCCGTGGTTGCGGTTCTCTTTAAGCGTAAGATACATACAGTCTCCTTATCTGATATAGAAATTATAGTTATATTGTTATTATAACACACTGTTAAATGGGGATAAATAGTTTCAGTCAGTCATTATCGGTCATTTTCAGTCATTCTCGGTCATAGACGTTCATAAAAACCCCGAAAAAATACAAAATTTGCAATATTTTTACCATTTGCGCATAGCCTATTGTAAAAGATAATTAATATGTTAACATATGTATATGAAGACGTTTTCATTTACACAGCCAACAGAAAAAATATTGTCTGGGGCTTTATTTTATTAATGTAGAAAGGAAATTAATTAAATGAAAAAGAAAAGAATAATAATCATATCGGCTGTGACTATAGTAATTGCGGTAATTATAGTTGTGGCAATGAAATACAGAAAAAACCACAGGCAGATAATAGATAACAATAAGCTCGATAATGTGTGGGTTACCCAGTTTTATAAATTTGAAACAGTTAACCTTCTTGATGAAAAAGAAGATATGGAAGGAGCTTATGAGGATAAAAGTGAATATATACTTAAGATTAAGTGTACCAGAGATACAAAATTTGATTATCAGACCTGTACGGAATATGGACAGGTGGAAAAGATATTTAAGGGAGATGGAGAACTCAAAGAGGGCGATAATATTGTAATGGATCGTAGTGGGTACCATTTATTTACTGAAGAATCTGGGGTAGCAGGTGGGACTGATACGGTCAGTACCGGATTTGTAAATTTTATGAAGCCGGGAAGAGAATATCTTGTATTTGTTAAAGAAAAGATAGAAAGCGAGCTTTATGATTATGATGTATATACCATTGAAGGATTTACGATAGCACCTATTTTATGTTATGAAGATATTGATAATGTTATTGTTCCTAAAAAGGGATCAGACCATGCGGTTCCATATGAGCTAGTCAAGGATAATGAAGTTTTTATGGAAACAGAAGAACTTGAAAAAGAATATTATGATTTTAAACATAGGATAATTAGTAAATTTGATAGTGAATATGGAAAAAAATAGAGTGTTGCATATACTCGGAAAGGTAAATGAGTTTATTAAATGAAAAAGAAAAGAATAATAATCATATCGGCTGTGACTGTAGTAATTGCGGTAATTATAGTTGTAGCAATGAAATACAGAAAAAACCACAGGCAGATAATAAATAATAATAAGCTTGATAATGTGTGGGTTACTCAGTTTTATAAATTTGAAACGGATGATCTTCTTGATGAAAAACATGATATGGAAGGAACTTATGAGGGTAAAAGTGAATATATACTTAAGATTAAGTGTACCAGAGATACAAAATTTGATTATCAGACCTGTACGGAATATGGACAGGTGGAAAAGATATTTAAGGGAGATGGAGAACTCAAAGAGGGCGATAATATTGTAATGGATCGTAGTGGGTACCATTTATTTACTGAAGAATCTGGGGTAGCAGGTGGGACTGATACGGTCAGTACCGGATTTGTAAATTTTATGAAGCCGGGAAGAGAATATCTTGTATTTGTTAAAGAAAAGATAGAAAGCGAGCTTTATGATTATGATGTATATACCATTGAAGGGTTTACGATAGCACCTATTTTATGTTATGAAGATATTGATAACGTTATTGTTCCTAAAAAGAGATCAGACCATGCTGTTTCATATGAGCTAGTAAAGGATAATGAGGTTTTTATGGAAACAGAAGAACTTGAAAAAGAATATTATGATTTTAAATATAGGATAATTAGTAAATTTGATGAAGAATACAGGCAAAGCCACAACTAGGCCGGATATCGATAAAGGGAGGGAATTATGTCCAAATCAGTTAAGATGCAGATTAAGACCATTTTAGATAAAAAGTTAGCAATAATAATATTTTCAGTGCTGACAGTAATGGTTGTTATTAATTTTTTTGGTAATTTAGTGAAATATGACGGTCAGCCCGTAGACACACTTATAGATCCGATGAGGATGCTTATGCTGTCTGCTGCAGACTATGATACTGCCAGTGTGAAATTTATCTTTTTACAGTTCTATCCGGTTCTTGTAATACTTCCGGCGGCGTTCTCATACGCATCGGATAAGACAAACAGAACGGATATATATCTTATTACAAGGTTTGATAAGAAGAATTATTACATAGGTAAATTTTTATCAGTATTTATTGTAACGTTTGTGGTGTTCTCGGTTCCGTTTATTTTCGAAGTTATATTAAGCATGATTGGGTTTCCAAGCGGGGCACATGGCAATTTTGAAAGCTCGGGATTGTATTCTGAAGTTTATATTTCAAGCATGGAAAAAATTATGTTTTTAGGGAGCTTCAAAGTATCATCTAAATTTTATGCGTTAATATCCATCCTGCTGTTTGCAATAATATCAGGAGTGTTGGCATCATTTGTGTTGGCAATATCCATATATGTCAATAAGTATAAAGTATTTTTACTTTTCCCTGTATATATACTTCTTTATGGACTTGGAGCATTGTATTCCATAATACCGGGAGCACAGACTCATACCAGCCATTTTGAATATTTTTCCCTGTTTGATTCCTCGCAGAAGAATCAGACGTGGTTCTTATTAATTGTATTAATGGTATTTGCTTCGTCTGTGGTAATTATGCTCAGACAGACAAGAAAGGATACATATTAATGAGACAGATTGGTAAAGTTGTGGCATTAGCTGCATTTCTGGGATTGTTTCTTGGAATATCGTTTTTCGGACCATCAAAGGATATGCCGTTTTCACAGGTGGTAATTACTTACGCATTTCAATATTACCAGTTTGGCTATACAGATATTGTTTATATTACAACAAGAATGCTGCCATATTTATTATTTCTTTTTTTGTTTGGAACATATATATACAAACATTTCTGTACGGCAGGAGTATATGTGTTTTCAAGATGTGAGAACCGCCTGAAATGGATAGCAAAGGAAATAGCACAGTTGTTTGGATTCTGCGTATTGTTTACGGTTCTTATACCGCTTTTTGGTATGGCACTGGCGTGTACGACTAACCATGTTACGTTTGGAAAAGCTGATATATACATATATTTTTACTATGTGGCAATCTATGCGCTGTGGCTGTTTTTTGTAACATTACTGGCGAATATGCTGGCAATCAGGTTTGGCGGGATAAAAGGGTTTGGACTTGTGGTTATAGGAATCTGCGTCTGCGTTGCATTGTTGTCATTGTGGGATAACAAAAAGGTATTTTCGCTGACAGTTGAGGATATGGAGGCGGCAAAGAGACATGCCATATATCTTAAATGCAATCCGATATCACACTTGTTTATATCGTGGCATTCATCATCTGATGAAATGGTTAGCCAATATATCAACATACTGGAAATTAATTTTAATCTCATGTTTTCAGTTGTAGTAATGGCAGTTGCTTCAGCAATAACGGCAATAGTTTCAATGATTTATATAAAAAAGGTTGACCTGATAATTATGTTAGGCAGGGAGGAAAATTAGGCTTATGAAATTAACAGTAGTAAATTTATGTAAAAAAATTAAAGATAGAGTTATTCTTGATAATATTAATCTTAACCTCGAAAGTGGTAATGTATATGGTTTTGTAGGGAGAAACGGTTCCGGTAAAACAATGTTATTCAGGGCTGTTTCAGGACTTATCAATATTGATTCCGGTAAAGTTATGCTTGATGAAAAAGAACTTCATAAAGATATGCAGGTTCTCCCAGATATGGGAATTATCCTTGAAAATGCAGGATTGTACTCAGAATTTACCGGAAGAAAGAACTTACAGATACTTGCAGACATCAGAAAAAAAATCACTCCGGAAGAAGTGGATGAGGCAATAGAAAAGGTTGGACTTGACCCGGGTGACAAGAGAACCTACAGAAAATATTCTCTTGGAATGAAGCAGAGAATTATTCTGGCACAGGCAATAATGGAACATCCGTCAATTCTTTTTCTGGATGAGCCGACTAATGCCCTTGATGAAGATGGCGTAAAAAAAATCCGCAATATCGTTGCAGAAGAAAAAGAACGGGGAAGTATCGTTCTTCTGGCAAGCCATAATAAAGAAGATATAGAAATGCTCGCTGATAAGGTATATTATATGGTAGACGGAAGAATCAGGGATAAAGGAGTAGAAGATTAGCAGAATTTTATAGTCATTTCAGTTAATTAGGTAGAAATAGTGTTATTTTTGGAAGAAAATATACAAGAATTAATCCATCCTACGATGTAAAATTGCTACAACGAGGTGATTAACAGTGGAAAAGAAAAAAACATTAACTACATTAGCAATACCTATATGTATTGAAACAATTTTATACATGATGTCCGGAATGGTTGATACACTTATGCTTTCAACTGTAGGAGACAATGCCGTTGGTGCGGTAGGAACAGCCAATACCTACATAGGAATTTTTATCATTATGTTTGGCATTATTACATCGGGAATGACCGCAGTTATGACGCAGAATATCGGAGCGGGAAGAGACGGCGTTGCGTATCAGGCAAGGCAGCTCGGAATGATATTTAACGGCGTTCTAGGAATTTTGTTAGGCGGATTTCTTGCTGTATATGCCGGAAAAATACTTGATGTTATAGGAATAGCGGATAATCTTAGACAGCCTGCCAACGATTATTTAAAGATTGTGGGAGGATTTGCCGTACTAAATGCACTCATACCTGTTTTTTCGGGATATTTAAGGGCATTTGGCCACACAAAGCAAAGTCTTGTTGCTTCTGCCATAGGAAACGTGCTTAATCTTATACTTAACGCAATATTCCTTATGGTATTTAAATGGGGCGTAAAAGGTGTTGCAATAGCAACTGTTATTTCAAGAATAGTTAACCTTGCAATACTTATTATTGTTTCAGGAACAAAGATAAAAGCAAAGCAGAATCCTGAGAGATTAAGACTCCGTGAAATATTTGTACAGATTATTAAAATAGGAATTCCATCTGCACTTGAAACTGTTTTATATAATGTGGCAATGACTCTTGTTACAAAATTTCTTAATCAGATGGACCCTGACGGACTTAATACAACGGCAAGGTCATATACAAGCCAGATTACCAATTTTTCGTATTGCATAGGAGCTGCACTTGCACAGGCTAATGCGATAATGACAGGCTGGCGTATCGGGGAAAAAGATTATGACGCTTGTGACAGACAGACGAGGAAAGCTGCAATATTCGGTGTTATATGCGCAGTATCACTTGAAACAATATTTGCATTGGCAGGTGGTGCGATTATGACGTTTTTTTCAAAAGATCCCGAAATGATTTCCCTTGTAAAAAAATTACTTACAATAGATATTATACTTGAGATAGGCAGAGTTACCAACCTGGTGTACGGAAATGCATTAAAGACAAGCGGAGACGCTGTTTTTCCTGCTGTTATAGCTGCAGTATTTATGTATGTGTGTGCGGTAGGCGGAACTTATTTCTTCGGAATACATATGGGATTATGTGCAATAGGTGCATATATAGGTCTTGCCATGGATGAATGTGTAAGGGCGATAGGTATGTATTTTAGATGGAAGAGTGGAAAATGGAGAAAGATGTCATTAGTTACAAAACAAGCGGGGTGATAATATGGAAAAAATGAGTGTCAACGGAAAAGATTATGAGATTCTTAAATTACTGGGACACGGAAAAGGCGGCTATTCATACCTCGCCACAGACGGAAGCCGGAATTATGTCCTTAAACAGATTCATCATGAACCATGCTCTTATTATACTTTCGGTAACAAAATAGAAGCCGAGAATGACAGGATGGAGGAAAAATATTTTTCACAGATAAAAGAAATGTGCGGTATGTTATACCCTTTTAATCTTAATATTGATTATGAATGTAATAACCATATGGAAGAATGGAATTTTGAAAACTGGGGAATAAAATACTGGTCAAAAACACCGGAGTTTTTGAAATACATTGAGGATCACAAATGATTATTTTTCTTACAAGCAGTCCCGGAGGGCACACATGGGAGCAGCCGGTAAAGCCTGTACCTCTTGATGAAAGCAACGGTTTTATTGATAATTTAAGAAAATTCTGGAAAAAGGACGCCAGAGTGCTTTTTATTGCGTCAGACCCGGACAATTACGATAACAATGACTTTATGGCTGATATTTTTAGCAGGAACATACCTATGAGCGGACTTGGACTTTCGAGGATAGATGTTTGTGACAACCGTAAAGCAGATATAGACAAGGACACTCTGAACCGGTATGATTTTATAATTTTGTCCGGCGGACACGTTCCTACGGAAAATGCTTTTATTAAGAAAATCGGTTTAAAGCAGGCGTTAGAAGATTACCGGGGAATTTTAATGACGATAAGTGCAGGAACAATGAACTGTGCCGGCGAGGTATATGCAATGCCTGAACTTGAGGGCGAGAGCGTGGATGTAAATTATAAGCGGTATCTTGAAGGTCTTTCGCTTACGGATATACAGGTGATTCCTCATTATCAGTATTTAAAGGAACGAAGCATTGACGGCAGCAGAATGATAGATGATATTGCAGCCGGTGACAGTTTTGGAAAAAAATACTATATGTTAAACGACGGAAGTTATATAATGATAAAAGACGGCGTTACCACTCTCTATGGAGAAGCCTATACTTTAAGTGACGGAGTGATAACAAAAATCTGTGATAATGACAGCAGTATAATTATATGAAACGAGGAAACCAGAGTGACAGACAGAAATATTTTTATGGAAACCCTTCATGAAGTTGCGGAGATTGTAAGAACATCAGCGGAAGCAATGAGCAGGGACGAGATATTATTTTACTTTAAAGATATGGATTTGACAAAAGAGCAGGAAAATATGGTAATAGAATACCTGCTCACGCCACATGACGAAGAAGCTGCGGAAGAACCTGAAGAGCCACAGGCAGTGGAGCCTTCCAAGGCTGAACCACAGGAGCTTACAGATTCCAGAGTTTTCCAGATGTATATGGAGGATATTGAGAGACTTCCTTCTTATACGGAAGATGAAATCAGGATGTCATATATTAATCTTTTGTCAGGCAAAGAAGATGCAATAGATAAAATCACGGCCTTCTGGTATGGCAGAATAGTTGAAATGGCAAAAAATATGTTTAACGGAGCCGTTAATTTTGAAGATGTTGTGCAGGAGGGCAATGTAGCTTTATTTGTAAAGCTTAAAGAACTTCTCGGAACAAAGCAGGCGGTGGATGTTGAGGAAGAATTATCGGACAGCATATCATCAGCCATGAAATCATATATTTCCGAAATTACGGGAGAAGAGGACGGAGAGGAAACTATAGCCGGCAAAGCCAACCTTGTAAATGAGGCCGTAAAATATCTTGAAGAACATAACGGCACAACCCCTGATAAAAATGAAATAGCTGAATTCACCCACCTTACAATGGAAGAATTATCAGACATTATGGACATTATGAAAAAGGCTGAAAAGAAGGGAAAATAACATTGAAACTTTATCTTGCACCTATGGAGGCTCTCACAGGATATATATTCAGAAATGTGTATAACAGATATTTTGGAGATGCCGACAGATATTTTACACCGTTTATTGCAAGCAGAAAACTTAACAGCAAAGAAAAAAATGACGTGTTGCCTGAACACAATCAGAATATGGACGTAATTCCTCAGATTCTTACAAATAAATCTGAGGAATTTTGTTACATTGCGTCAAGACTTAAAGAGTATTACGGTTATGAGGAGGTTAATCTTAATCTGGGGTGTCCTTCGGGAACCGTTGTGGCAAAAAACAGGGGTTCGGGTTTTCTTGCCGTACCGGACGAGCTTAACCGCTTTTTTGAAGAGGTCTTTAGCATGACGGACGTAAGGATATCGGTAAAGACCAGAACTGGCGTAGAGAATAACGAAAACTGGGAAAATATTTTAAAAATATATAATGAATATCCTATTTCAGAGCTGATTATTCATCCACGCTGCCGCAAGGATGGTTACGGAGGAAAACCGAATCTTGAGGATTTTAAGAAAGCTGTTTTGATAAGCCGTCATTCTCTGTGCTACAACGGAGACATTAACAGCGTCGAAGATTATAATGCGATTACAAAAGAATTTCCTACAGTTGATAAAATAATGTGCGGCAGGGGAATCCTTATGAATCCGGGACTTTTTTCGGAAATCAAAGGCAGCAGGAAAGCTTCTCCTGAGACTTTATATAATTTTGCCAACGACCTTTACAAGGGCTACAAAGAGATAATGTCAGGGGACAGAAACGTACTTTTCAAACTGAAGGAGTTCTGGATATATTTTTCAAAAAACTTTGAAGAACCTGACAAAGTGTTGAAAATGGTCCGCAAAGCCGACACCTGTATCCAGTACGAAGTGGCGGTGGGGAGAATTTTTGGGATTTGATATTAAAAATAATGGAATAAAGTAATGATGAAGGAGTTTTAAAATGAAATTTGAATATGGAAGATTGTCAGAAAAAAGAAATGAAGAAATAGAGAATATGCAGATAATTGACCCTTTCGGAGGATTATGGGTTCCAAGATTGTCATTTAAAGGTATCAGGGTTGTGAAAAGTGAGGACGAGTATTATGTGTTCAGTCATTTGATAGGAGGACCTAATTTTTATGATGCACATCCGGATGAAGCATATTATTTATTTGTATGCAAAGATAAATATTATTTTATTACACTCGGTGATGGAGATTATACTAGAGAAATCGTAAATAAATGGAAACCTCGCATAGAAAATATTACGATCAGAATCAAAAAAAATAATAAATTATCCAAGGAAGACGTTTGCGCATTAATACAGTCATTTAAAATTGAAGAAAAGTCAGGATATCATGAAGACGATGATTTTATTAGTTTCAAAATATATTATAACAATATTTTAATGTTGAAGGAGTTTTAATTATGAAATTAGTATATGGTTATGTATCAGAAGAAAGAAAAAAATCTGACAATAAAATAAATAAAAGTTTTATTAAGATTTTTAATAAAATATAAACTACGCCAAAAGGATTGACATAAATATTCTTTTGGCGTTTAATCTATCTTAGATGCGGAATCCCGCAGGACTCAATCAGTCTTAAGTATCAATACATTTCAGATTAAATTCACATTTATAACTTAATAGAAATGATTTCCCGCCCCGGTGGGTCGGAAGTTAATTTTTAATATTTATTTTTACAAAATATAATGATACAATGCAGGTAAGGACACAGTTTTCTCCTGCATGGGAAAGGAACGTAGTGGGACAGAAAGACATTTTATTAAAAGATTATTTTACTCCGGACATATTTGCGGATGCAATTAACGCAATATTGTATGACGGAAAGA